>Ga0070741_10004248_pt1 | contig 33714 bp, 35 predicted proteins | sample Coa_R1_4_FD_66440 | JGI IMG/M metagenome (GOLD analysis project Ga0070741, IMG submission 66440) | Surface soil microbial communities from Centralia Pennsylvania, which are recovering from an underground coalmine fire - Coalmine... | ecosystem: Environmental > Terrestrial > Soil > Unclassified ... | reverse complement strand
CGACATCCACGTCTCCGACACGTACTTCGTCGTCGCGCACATCCACTACGTGCTCTTCGGCGGCTCGCTGTTCACGATCTTCGCCGGGATCTACTACTGGTTCCCGAAGATGACCGGCCGCATGTACAACGAGCGGCTCGGGAAGCTGCACTTCTGGCTGACCTTCGTCGGCTTCAACGTCACGTTCTTCCCGATGCACTGGCTCGGCGTGCAGGGGATGCCGCGGCGGGTCTCGGACTACGACCCGCGCTTCGGCGACCTGAACATGATCATCTCGCTCGCGTCCTTCGCGCTCGGGGCGTCGACGCTCGTGTTCCTCTACAACATGATCGACAGCTGGATCCGCGGCCGGAAGGCCGAGGCGAACCCGTGGCGGTCGATGACGCTCGAATGGCAGGTCTCCTCGCCGCCGCCGTTCTTCAACTTCGACGAGATCCCCCAGGTGGTCGGCAACCCGTACGAGTACGGCGTCCCGGGGGCGCGGCACGCCGTCTTCAACGGCGACCGCGTCGAGCACCTGGAGAAGGTGCCGACATGACGACCCCACCTGCCCAAAACGGACATGGCAGGGGTCTGACCCCTGTTGTCCGCGGTGGACGCGTCCAACCGCGAACGAAAGCGGAGCTCTTCTTCCACACCCCGCTCGCGGCGCCGTCCGCGGTCGCCGGAAGGCTCGCCTCGTGAGCCACGTCCTCGCGGTCGCGAACGAGACCGTCGCCGGTCGCGCGCTGACGGATGCGCTCACGCGCCGTGCGGCCGACGGCGAGCTCCGCGTGTCGGTCGTCTGCCCCGTCAGCCACCCGCGCGAGGGGTACGTCGTCTACCAGGACACGCGACGGGCGGCGGCCAGGCGTCGCCTCGACCGGACGCTGGCGATGCTGCACGAGAGCGGAATCGCCGCGGACGGGTTCGTCGTCGACTCCGACCCGGTCGATGCCGTCCGCGACGCCCTGAACCAGCTCGAGCCGCCGATCGACGAGATCGTCGTCTCGACGCATCCGGAGCAGAAGTCCGGCTGGCTGCGCAGGCACGTGGTCGACCGGATCCGCAAGGTCGCCGGCGCCACCCCGGTCGAGCACGTCGTCGTCGACATCGCCCGCGAGGGAGGCTCGGCGAACGTGCTCGTGATCGCGAACGAGACCGTCCTCGGCGACCCGCTGCTCGCGCGGATCCGCGAGCGTGCCGCCCGCTCGCCGGCGAGCTTCCTGATCGTGTGCCCGCAGAGCGACCTGCAGATGACGGGGCATCCGGATGCCGAGCGGCGGCTGCGACGGGCTCTCGCAGCCCTGCGCGGCGCGGGCATCGACGCGCACGGGCAGATCGCCCACCCGGACCCGTACACGGCGGCGATGCACGCCGTTCAGGACGAGCGCGTCGACGAGATCATCATCTCGACGTTCGCCGGCACGGCCCGCTCGAGCTGGCTGCGCAAGGACGTCGTCCAGCGGTTGCGCGAGTCGACGAGGCTGCCGATCGAGCACGTCGAGGTCGCGCCGGAGGCGGTCGGAGCCGTGCAGTGAGCGTCCACGTCGAAGCGCACGACGCCCACGCCCACCCGCCGGCGGCGAACGTCAGCTCGCGCGTCGACGCGCGCGTGCTCGGCATGTTCCTGTTCATCGCGTCGGAGATCATGCTCTTCGGCTCGTTCTTCACGGCGTACTTCTTCGTGCGGGTCGTGAACGAGCCGCCGCGCTGGCCGCCCGAGGGCTTCCACGCGCCGGTCTTCGTCGCCGGGATCAACACGCTGATCCTGGTCACCTCGAGCTTCACGATGCACTGGGCGCTGACCGCGATCAAGCGCGGCAACCGGGCGGGCCTCCAGGCCGGCATCACGCTCACGTTCCTGATGGGCTTCACCTTCCTGTTCACCCAGATCGCCGAGTACGCCCGTGTCGGCTTCGCCACCCGCGACAACGCGTTCACGACCATCTTCTTCTGCCTGACCGGCCTGCACGGCGCGCACGTGTTCGTGGGGCTCTCGATCCTGCTCGTGATGACGATCCGAGCCTTCCGCGGCCACTTCTCGCCGGAGAACCACCACGGGGTCGAGATCGCCGGAATCTACTGGCACTTCGTCGACGTAATGTGGATCGTGGTCTACGCGACCGTCTACCTGATCTAGGCACAAGCGCGAGTAGCAACGCCTTCGCCGGGGAAGGAGGCCGGTATGAGGAATCCGTTCCGGAGCGAGGCCGAGGCGTATCGGTTCGTGCTCGGCACCGTCGCGTACTTCGCGTCGATCGTGATCGCGACGGTGGCCGGCGACAAATGGTGGGGGCTCGGCGTCTTCGTCGTCCTCTCGCTCGCCGTCCTCGCCTGGTTCTTCCACCGGGAGGCGAGGGAGCGTCCGCCTGCCGCCGCGCCCCGGAGCCGGAGCGGCGAGGGCGAGCGGCGCATCCTCGTGGTCGCGAACGAGACGGTCGCGGGCGCCGCGCTCCGCGAGGAGATTCGCAAGGCGGCCGAGGGCTACGACGCGCACGTCCACGTCGTCTGCCCGGCGCTGAACTCCCCGCTGAAGCACTGGACGTCGGACGAGGACGAGGCCCGGGCCGTGGCCCAGGACCGCCTCGACGGCAGCCTGCGCGAGCTGCGGCAGCTCGGGATCGACGCCCACGGCGAGATCGGCGACCCGGACCCGCTGCAGGCGACGGAGGACGCGCTGCGCACGTTCGGCGCCGACGTGATCATCGTCTCGACGCACCCGGAGGGGCGCTCGAACTGGCTCGAGCGCGGCGTCGTGACCGGCGCGCGCGAACGCTTCGCCCTGCCGATCACGCACGTCGTGGTGGATCTCGAGGCCGAGGCGCGAGTCGCGCAGGTCTAGTCGCGAGTGCGCTGCGGGTCGAGCGTCCGCAGCAGCACGTAGAACACGACGTAGGCGACGACGAGGAGCACGGTCATCGCGACCGTGATCCCCAGCGCGCGTCCGAGCGAGAGCGGGCTGTCGAGCCGCGCGAGCAGCTCGCCGATCCTGGCACCGGGCTGCGTCAGGAGGTCCCAGCTGTTCCAGCGCTGCACCCGGCCGAGGTAGACGCCGGCGCTGACGAGCGGCAGGACGACGAGCGCGCCGGCCCAGCCCGCCACCGGGCCGAAGCGGTGCTGGACGACCGCGTGCACGAGGTAGAGCGAGACGAGGCCCAGCAGCATCCCCGTCCAGGCGAACGTGGAGAGCTCCACGCCGTCGAACCAGAGGGGCGCGGGCGAGTGCTCGGAGAGGTGGACGAAGTCGGTGACGATGTACGGCGCGTTCGGCAGGAAGAGAAGCCAGAGCGCGAGCGCGGGCAGGAGCCGGACGATCGGCGTGCCTTTCCGGTAGCGGTCGTACGCGAGCAGGGCGAGCACGAACGGAACCCAGGCCAGGACGAGGTTCCAGACCAGGAACCGGTACTCGCTCGTCCCGAACTGGCGCTCGCGGAGCAGCTCGAGCGCGAGGCAGAGCGCCGACGTCGCGCCGAGCGCGAGCAGGACGACGAGACGCTCGTAGGCATACCGACGCGTCCTGATCCGCATGCCTTCAGGGTACTGGACGCAATTCCCTCACCGCCGCGGCCGGCACCGGCCGGCGCACCGGCGGCCTACTTGCCGGCGACGGACGACACGTAGGTCGCGACGGCCTCGATCTCGGCCGAGGTGAGCTGGCCCTTGAAGGAGGGCATCACGCCCTTGCCGTTCGTGACGCGGTCGATCACGAGCGACTTCGGCGGCTTCGCGTCGTCCAGGTTCGGGCCGACGGTGCCGCTCGCTCCCGCGTCGGCGAGGGTGTGGCAGCTCGTACAGCCCGCGGTCTCGAAGACGTGCTTGCCCTGCGCGACCAGCTCGCCGCCTCCGGCGCCGCCCTGGGTGGTCGTGCCCTGGGTGGTCGTGCCCGTAGTCGTCGTGGCCTCGGTCGTCGTCTGCGTGCTCGTGCCGCCGGTCGTCGTCGGGGGCGGGGGAGGCGGCGCCGTGGTGGTCGTCGACGAGGTTCCGCCGCCCGGGGCGGAGACGCCGGCGACCGACGCGACGTAGGCGGCGACGTCCTTCGCGTCCTGGCCCGTGACGAGGTTCGCCGGCATCCCCTGCACGGGCTGCTCCTCGCCGTTCGGCCCCTTGGTCACGCCCGACGGGCTCGACACGGGGAAGAGGATCTGGTCGCGGACGATGTTGCGGATCGACGACTCCTTGAAGCCCTGCGCCCGCGGCCCCGAGAACGCGTCGTCGAGGTCGGGGCCGACCTTGCCCTGCGTGCCGGCGTCGGCCAGCGTGTGGCAGCTGCCGCACTTCTGGACGAAGAGGTCCTTGCCGTGGGTGGTGTCGCCGCCGGCGCCGGCCATCCCGCCCGTCCCGCAGCCGGCCGAGAAGAGCGCCGCGGCAGCCGTCGCCCCGAGCGCGAGACCGCCGAGAACCCGCTTGGCGAGGCGCACCTAGCCGGTCGGCCCGCTCGCGGCGGCGACCTGCTCGACCGCCTCCGCGCGCGTGGGGTAGATGGTGAAGACGCGGTCGAGACCGGTGATCTCGAAGATCTTCGTGATGTTGCGGTCGTTGCAGACGAGCGAGAGCTCGCCGTCGTTCGACCGCAGCCGCTTCACGCCTCCGACGAGGACGCCGAGCGTCGTCGAGTCGATGAAGGTCGTGTCCGTGAAGTCGACGATCACCTGCTTGGCGCCCTGGCCGATCACGTCCAGGAGCTGCGCCTTGAACTCGGGTGCGGTGTACAGGTCGACCTCGCCCGCCAGCGAGATCACGTACCCGCCCTCCTCGAGCTGCTCCGTCTTGATGTCGAAGTTCACCGCGTCGTCTCCCATCGTTCCCGGTTTATGTCCGCGCGCGCGGAGTCTAACCTTGCGAGCTGCCCGACACCTGCGCCTGGAGCGCCTTGATCTGCTGCTTCGCGTACGGCACCTGGTTGTCGAACGGCGCGAGCTCGACGAACTTCTTGTAGGCCGCGATCGCCGTCGACGTCTCGCCCGCGTCCTGGGCCGCCTGCGCGAGCTGCAGCTGCGCGGACGGCTCGGCGGGTTGCAGCTTCGCGATCTTCGAGTAGACGTCCGCAAGGGTGGTGGCGGTCGCCTGCCGGGCGTCGAAGGCCTGCTGGTACTGCTGCTGCGCGCTGCTGCTCGCGGCCGTTGCGACCGGGTCCTCGATGCTGCCGAGCGCCCGACCGAGCGGCGTCGAGGAGGGCGGGGCGAAGGTCGTCCCCTGGGCGCTCTGGACGGCAGCCAGCGCGGCCTGGGCTTCCTGGGTCTGGACCGCGAGCTGCTGCGCGTAGTCCGTCGCGAGCTGCGTCAGCCCGTCGACGTCCCTGGGCCGAAGCTGCGTGTACGTCTGCCAGGCGCCGACGGCGTTGTCGAGGTCGCCCTTCGAGTCGTAGGCAGTTGCGAGGTCGTGCCACGCCTGGGCGTTCTTCGGGTTCTTCTCGGTCTGCTTCAGCGCCTTGCTCACCGACGGTCCCCCGCCGCCTCCGCGGATGCCGCTGAAGATGTCGCTCAGCCCGCTGACGTTCGACGATCCGACTCCGAAGAGGACGAAGCCGCCGGCGAAGACGACCGCGAGGAAGATGAACACCCACTTCGCCTGCTTGCGGATGCGATTGAAGAACAGCGTGTCCTCGTACCGCTGTCCTCCCGAGTCCTTGTGGCGCCGACGGCTCTGCTCGTGGCGCACCGGTGGGCGGCGCTTCGCCGCGGCGCGTGCCATGTCGCGAACAAGCCTAGCGTGCTGCGGCGGCGACCGATCGCCAGTCGAATGCGTCGCCGATCGCGGCCAGCTCCGTTCGCGTCCTCTCGTCGCACAGCGCGCCCGCGAGAGCCGTCTCGTAGAGGACGCGGGGCTCGAGCCCGAGCGCCTCGACCGCCTCGTACTCGCGGGTCAGGTCGGTGTCGAACATCACCGGGTCGTCGGTCGAGACGGTACAGCGAACGCCGGCCTCGACGAGCTGCGGCAGCGGATGCTCCTCGAGCGAGCGCACCGCCCCCGTACGCACGTTCGAGACCGGCGTGACGTCGAGGACGAGCCCGCGGTCGGCGAGCTCGCGGACGAGCCCGGGGTCCTCGACCGCCCTGATGCCGTGGCGGATGCGGTCGGGGTCGAGCGCGTCGAGCGCGCCGCGGATCGAGGCGGGGCCGACCACCTCGCCGGCGTGCGGGACGGAGCCGAGGCCGAGCTCGCGGGCCTCGCGGAAGGCGGGCGCGAAGGGCTCCGGCGGGTAGAGCGCCTCCTCGCCGCCGAGGCCGACGGCGACGATGCCGCGATCGCGGTAACGGGCCGCCTCGCGGACCAGCGTGAACGCGTCCTCGAGCGACGCGCTGCGGGTGATGTCGGGCGTCAGGCGAACCTCGACGCCGTGCAGCTCGCGTGCCTCCTGCGCTCCGTCGCAGTAGCCGGTGAGGATCTCCTCCCAGCGCACGCCTCGCCACGTGCGCTCGATCGGCGAGAAGATCGCCTCGATGTACACGGCGCCGTGGCGCTTCGCCTCGGCCGCGTAGTCGACGACCATCTGGCGGAAGTCCGCCTCGTGGCGGAAGCAGTTCGTAGTCAGGATCCAGACCTCGATGAAGTGGTCGAAGTCGCGGAAGCGGAAGAGCTCGCGCAGGCCCTCGACGGTGTCGGCGGGAAGGGCCTCGCCGTTTCGCCTGGCGACCGCGAGCAGGGTCTCCGGCTGCACGGTCGCCTCCAGGTGGACGTGGAGCTCGGCCTTCGGATACGGCTTGGCGGTGGTCATCCGAGCATGGGGAGCCCGTGGTTCCGCCATCGACCCCCTCCTTCGTCGGGTCTACGGACCAAGGGCGCGAGCGCGCTGATCCCTCGCGGGCTCAGGTTCCTCCACGCTAGAAGTCTCCGCCTTCGAACGCGGCTTCGCGGGCGGCTTCTCGCGCCTTCCAGCGTCGATCGAAGAACACCGCCATCCAGATCGACAGCTCGAACAGCACCATCAGGGGGGCCATCTCGAACAGCGTCGACACCGGGTCGACCCCGGGCAGCGCGACGGCGACTGCGGCGACGATCACGTAGCCGATCCGCCGGTTCCGGCGCAGCTTGGCGGCGGGGACGATCCCGAGGCGGGCGAGGCCGAGCACGAAGATCGGCAGCTCGAAGACGATCCCGACGGCGAAGAGGACGGTGACGACGAACGAGTAGTAGTCACGCGCCCTGATCTGGATGTTGAAGTGCTGGTCGTCGTAGCTCGTGAGGAAGTGGACGGCGGCCGGCAGCGCGACGAAGTAGCCGAACATGATCCCGGCGACGAGGAGCACGGCGGCGAAGGCGGTGAAGCCGGCGACGACGCGCTGCGAGTGCTCCTGGAACGCAGGGGCGAGGAAGCTCCAGATCTGCCAGATGCAGATCGGCAGCGCGATCAAAAGGCTGGCCCAGAAGCTGACCATGAACGACGTGATGAACGGCTCCGCGACCCCGAAGGTCGTCGGCTTGCGCAGGTGCTCCGGCAGCGGGCGGTTCAGCCAGGTGAGCAGGTGCCCGTGGAAGGCGTAGACGACGGCGAAGGAGACCGCGACGGAGAGCAGGCAGATGACGAGCCGCGAGCGCAGCTCCCCAAGGTGCTCGACGAGCGTCGCCTCCTCGCCGTGGCGCAGGCGCCGCGGGAGCAGTCCCATGACGCTACGAGTCGGACTTCGTGGACGAGACCGTGACCTTTTCCTCGGTCGTCGCCGGGAGCTCCGCCGGTGTGTCCTCGTCCTTGCCGGTGATCGAGTTCTTGAACTCGCGCATCCCCTTGCCGAGCGAGCGTCCCATCTCCGGCAGCCGCTTCGGGCCGAAGACGAGGAGCACGATCACGAGCAGAATCGCGATCTCCCAGGGGCCGATCCAACCAGGCATGCCCGCCTAGGGTAGCGCGTTTCCGCCGGGCCGGAGCGGTGAAACGCACTCCGATCGAACACCGCCGCTTCGGCGCGGAGCTCCGCGCGCCTGCCGGGGCGCCTCGGCTACACTCCAGACAGGCTTCGGCGGGCGCGTGTCCTGGGTCCCGCCGGTGAGGAGGAACTCCCGAACGATGGCATTGCTCGAGATCAAGAACCTTCACGTCGCCCTGGAGGACGGCACCGAGATCGTCAAGGGCGTCGACCTCGCGATCGACGCCGGCGAGGTGCACGCGGTGATGGGCCCGAACGGCTCGGGGAAGTCGACGCTCGCGTACGCGCTGATGGGACATCCCGCCTACGAGATCACCGACGGGGAGATCCTCTTCGACGGCGAGAACCTCGTCGAGTTCGAGGCCGACGAGCGCGCGCAGCGCGGCCTGTTCCTCGCGTTCCAGTACCCGCACGCGGTGCCCGGAGTGACGGTGACGAACTTCCTCCGATCCGCGATCAACTCGATTCGCAAGGCGCGCGCGGGTCAGGACGACCCGATTCCGATCCCGGAGTTCCGCAAGGAGCTGCTCGCGCGGATGGAGGACCTGAAGGTCTCGCGCGAGCTCGCCCAGCGCTACATCAACGACGGCTTCTCGGGCGGCGAGCGCAAGAAGATGGAGATGCTGCAGCTCGCGATGCTGAAGCCCCGCCTGGCAGTGCTCGACGAGACCGACACCGGGCTCGACATCGACGCCCTCCGGGTGGTCGGGGAGGGCGTCCAGCAGCTGATCGGGCCTGACATGGGGGCGCTGGTCATCACCCACTACCCGCGGATCCTCGGGTACATCAAGCCGCACTTCGTCCACGTCTTCTCCGGCGGCCGGATCGTCGAGGAGGGCGGGCCGGAGCTGGCCGAGAAGCTCGAGCGGGAAGGCTACGGCGCCTTCGAGACCGAGGAGGTGGCGGCGTGAGCTCGAAGCCCGAGACCCAGGTCGTCGCCGAGATCGGCCAGGACTACAAGTACGGCTTCAGCGACCCGGAGAACTACTTCTACAAGTCCGGCCGCGGGCTCTCGAAGGAGGTCGTCGAGGCGATCTCGGCGCACAAGGACGAGCCCGACTGGATGCGGAAGTTCCGCCTCAAGTCGCTCGACTACTTCGAGCGCCGGCCGCTCCCGCGCTGGGGCGGCGACGTCAGCGAGATCGACTTCGACAACATCTACTACTACATCCGGCCGACCGAGAAGCAGGCCTCCTCGTGGGAGGACCTGCCGCCGGACATCAAGCAGACCTGGGACAGGCTGGGCATCCCGGAGGCCGAGCGGAAGTTCCTCGCCGGGGTCGGCGCCCAGTACGAGAGCGAGGTCGTCTACCACAAGCTCCAGGCCGACCTCGAGTCGAAGGGCGTGATCTTCCTCGACATGGACTCGGGCCTGCGCGAGCACGAGGACCTGGTCAAGCAGTACTTCGGCACCGTCATCCCGCAGAACGACAACAAGTTCGCGGCGCTGAACTCGGCCGTGTGGTCGGGCGGGTCGTTCATCTACGTGCCGCCGGGCGTGTCGATCGAGATGCCGCTCCAGGCCTACTTCAGGATCAACGCGGAGAACATGGGGCAGTTCGAGCGGACGCTGATCATCGTCGACGAGGGCGCCTACGTGCACTACGTCGAGGGCTGCACGGCGCCGATCTACTCCTCCGACTCGCTGCACTCGGCGGTCGTCGAGATCATCGTCAAGCCCGGTGGGCGCTGCCGGTACACGACGATCCAGAACTGGTCGACCAACGTCTACAACCTGGTCACCAAGCGCGCGGTCGCCTACGACAACGCGACGATGGAGTGGGTCGACGGAAACCTGGGCTCGAAGCTGACGATGAAGTACCCGGCGATCTGGCTGATGGGCGAGGGCGCCCACGGCGAGGTGCTCTCGATCGCGTTCGCGAACCAGGGCCAGCACCAGGACGCCGGCGGCAAGGCAGTCCACGTCGCGCCGAACACCTCGTCGGTGATCACCTCGAAGTCGATCTCGAAGAACGGCGGCCGCGCCGGCTACCGGGGGCTGCTCGAGGTCGCGAAGGGCGCGCACGGCGCCCGCTCGAAGGTCGTCTGCGACGCGCTGATCCTCGACGAGGAGTCGCGCTCCGACACGTACCCGTACATCAGGATCGACGAGAACGACGTCGAGATCGGCCACGAGGCGACCGTCTCGAAGATCGGCGAGGAGCAGCTCTTCTACCTGATGTCGCGCGGCCTGTCGGAGGCCGAGGCGAGCGCGATGATCGTCTCCGGCTTCGTCGAGCCGATCACGAAGGAGCTCCCGCTCGAGTACGCGGTCGAGATGAACCGGCTGATTCAGCTGCAGATGGAAGGGTCTGTTGGTTGATCGAAGTCGAGCAGGTCGACTTCGTCTCGACTCCGACGCGTGACACGGCTCGGGCGGCCGCCTGTCACCGCGGGGTGACCCCGAGCGCCGCCGGCGCCGCCGATCCGGTCGGAGGCGAGGACGCCGGCGTCTGCGGGATGGGCGTCTGCAGGGACCCCGGGAACACGATCACCCTCCACCGGCGCCATGCCCCTCGCGTCCCGCGCTGAGCTGCTCGAGCGCTACCGCGACCTGCCCCTGCCGGACACGACGCAGGAGGCCTGGCGGTTCACCGACCTGTCCGGCTTCGACCCCGACCGGTTCGCTGCCGACGGTGCCGCGTCGGCAGCGGGCGGACGATCGATGCTCGACATCGACGTCGCGGGCACGGCCGTCGTCAACGGTGGCGTCGAGATCGTCAAGGCCCCGCAGGGGATCACGTTCGAGCCGCTGACCGACCACGAGCTGCTCGGCACGCTCGTCGGCGCCGACGACAAGTTCACCGCCCACAACGCGGCCAGCTGGGAGCACGGCCTGCTCGTCCGGGTGCCCCGTGGGGTGGAGCTCGAGCAGCCGCTCTACGTCCGCGTCGTCAACGCCTCCGAGGACGGTGCGCTGTTCTGGCGTCTGCTCGTCCTCGCCGAGGAGGGCTCGCGGTTCTCGCTGATCGAGGAATACGCGTCCGCCTCGGCCGACCTCGGCGGCTATTCGAACGCGGCGGTCGAGCTCTTCGTCGAGCAGGGGGCGAGGCTGGAGTACGTCTCGCTCCAGAACCTCTCCCGCGAGACCTGGCATTTCGCCACCCACCACGCCCGCGTCGGCCGCGACGCGGAGCTCGACTGGGTCGCCGGCGGGTTCGGGTCGAAGAAGGGCAAGACGCGGATCCAGAACGACCTGGCCGGCCAGGGCGCGACCTCGCGCGTGACGGGCGCCTACTTCGCCGACGGCTCCCAGCACCTCGACTACGACACCTTCCAGGAGCACATCGCGCCGCACACGACCTCGGACTTCGCGTTCAAGGGCGCGCTCCGCGACACCGCAACCACCGTGTGGCGCGGGATGATCCGCGTCGAGCGCGACGCCCAGAAGACGAACGCCTACCAGGAGAACCGCAACCTGCTGCTCTCCAAGGACGCGCACGCCGACTCGATCCCCGGCCTCGAGATCCTCGCCAACGACGTCCGCTGCACGCACGGCGCGACCCTGGGCCAGGTCGACCGCGAGCAGCTCTTCTACCTGATGGCCCGCGGTCTCTCGCGCGCCGACGCAGAGCGGCTGATCGTGCGCGGCTTCTTCCAGGACGTGCTCGACCGGATCGAGCTCGAGCCCGTCCGCGAGGCGCTCGCCGACGCCCTCGAGGCGCGAATTCCGCCGGGCTGACGCCGGCTCCATTCGCTCACGGGGAACCGGCCGGTTCCCCCGTGTGCCCCTTCCCCAACGGGTTTGCACCTTTCCACGGCTCGAGCGTGCCCGCCATGCCGGTCGCGCCGGCGCATGCGCGCACATGGAGCTATCACGCACGCCAAGTAACAGTCTGTTACTTGGCCGAGTGGAGCCGAGCTCGGTCTAGTAGAAGCGCGTGCGCGTCAGGTGGTGCGGGTAGTGGGTGCGGTGGTACGGCACCCAGAGGCGGGCGTCGACCTGGGGGACGATCACCTGCAGGTCGGGCGGGCGGAGCTCGTTGATCCGCCGGCAGAGCTCGTCGCAGGCGTGGATCGTGTGCGCGCGGATCTCGACCTCCCACGGCGAGCCGGCCTCGATCAGGCGGCCCTCGCGGATCGCCGTCTCCAGCTCGTCGGAGTAGCGGGTGATCCCGAGCACGCGCAGCGCCGCCGGCACGATGTAGTCCGCGAAGGCGGTCAGCCGGTACAGGTCGCCGAACCCGGTGCCGCCGGGGAGCGACGCCTCCAGGATCCAGACCGAGAGCTGCGCGAGCTTCCAGAACCGGACGGGTTCGCCGTCGTAGACGGCGGTGTCGTCGAAGCGCGGGAAGTCGCGGGTGAGCAGCTCGAGGAACTCGCTGCACGAGCCGGCCGCGGCGAGGAGGTTCGAGAAGCGGCCGTCGTAGCGCTCGACGAGCGTCGCGCCCACCTCGCGCCAGATCCGCGCGCGCTCGTCGAGCAGCTGGAGCTCGGAGTTGCCGCGGCGGAAGATCCGGCGCAGGTCGTCCGCGGACACGTCTCGCAGCCAGGCGCCGTCCAGGACCGGCACGCCCTCGGCGAGCGCGCGCTGGAGGCAGAAGTGCATCCCGTCGGCGTCGGCGAGCACGCGTCCGTCGTGGACGACCTCCCAGCGCACCCGTGTCTCGAAGTCGGTGAAGGCGAAGTTGATGCACGTCGCGGTGAGGACGAAATCGGCGATGCCGGCCCGGTCGAGCTCGAGCGGAAACGGCAGCAGGAAGGGCGGTCGCGGGAGCTCCTCGTAGGCCATCCAGCCGGTGTGCTCGGCGAGGCGCTCCGGGTCGAGGGAGACGTCCCGGGAGGCGGCGACGACCGGCAGCACGGAGTCCAGAACGGGATGGGCCATCCGTCCATTCGATCACAAGAGCCCCGGCCGCCCCGCTCGAGAGCTCCCGGGCCCGGAACGGCAGGGAGCAGGCTCAGGGATCGCGGCGGCGGAGGACGAACGCGACCGGAAGGACGGCCGCGAGCGCAAGGTACGGAGCGAGCTCGAGGCGGCTTGGCGTCCCGACGGGGCGGGTGGGGCCGCGTCCGAGCCACGAGCGCGCCGCCCGGCGAAGCGGCCCGAGATCAGACTCCTCGAAGACGCCCCCGCCGGTGTCCTTCGCGAGGGTCTCGAGCGGACGAAGCGCACTTCGGTCGGGCCGGTACGGCTCGACCTTCCCGGCGGAGGTGTAGACGCGCTCGCGGGCGTTCCAGAACCGGGCGACCAGGACCTTGACCCCGTCCGCTCGCAGGTCGCGCGCGACCCTCGTCGGCGAGTAGAGCGTGCTCTCGCCGTCGGTGAGCAGGATCACGAGCCGGTGCCGGGTCTCTGGGCCGAAGTAGCCGTTGGAGCCGAGCTGGGTGAGCGGGTCGAAGCTCGTCGCCATGCCGAACACGTTCCGTCCGGCCTCCGACGGTGGCCGCTCGATGCCCATCGAGCGGTGAAGGACGGCGGTGAAGATCCGCCGGTTACCGGTCGGGAAGAGGTGCGGCAGGGGCCGGTCGGTCAGCGATGCGAGGCCTGCGGGGATGTCTCCGAGCGCGCTCCGCAGGTGCTCCGTCGCGGCGACGGCCCGCCCGTAGCGGCTCGGCCGATGAGGGCGTTGCGCGAGCATCGAGCGGGTGGTGTCCAGCACGAAGAAGACCTGCGCGTCGGTTCGCAGGTGCCTCGTGCCCTTCTTCTGCACCGCCGGCCGGGCGCTCGCGGCTGCGAGCAGCGTGACGGCGAGGAGCGGCGCCGCGATGCTCGCGGCCATGCCCGCTCTGCCCGGGCCGGGCAGGCCGATCCGCCTCCGGATCCGGGCGTCGCGACGGCTGCGGATGACGGCGGCGGCGACCGGCACCAGGGCGGCGAGGAGGATCAGCCAGCCGAGCGGTGTCAGGAACTCGACCATCAGTAGCCGGTCCCGGGCGGTGCTGCACCCGCCTTCCCGACCTCCTTCTTCGCCTCGGGGCGCGGCGAGCCGATCGGGCGGCCGGCCTGCACCGAGCGGCTGAGCAGCAGCTCGAGGTCGTACGCGGCGTCGTCGTTCGACCGGTCCAGCCGGACGGCGTGCTGCAGCTCGGCGACCCCCAGCGCCAGGGCTTGTCTCGGGTCGCCCTGCGAGCCGGCGTTCCGTACCTGGAGCAATCCCGCGAGCAGCTTCGCGTGGGAGCGGGCGGTGGGCGGGCCCGTCAGGGCCAGCCGGTCGAAGAGCGCGATCGCCTCGTCACGCGTGCGCAGGGCGGGCAGGATCCCCTTCGTCCGCTCCGCGCGCCGAGCGGTCGCGATCGCCTCGGCCCACGGGTCCGGCCGTCGGTTGGTCGGCGGAGACAGCTCGCGGTAGGCCAGGAACGCGCAGACGCCGCCGGTGGCGGCGAGCGTCCCGAGCACCGCCGCGACGAGCAGCGCCCGCCTCACGCCGCCGTCCCCCAGCGCAGCGACCGGCCGGCGAGCTCGTTCGCGGCCAGCGCCGCTGCGAGCAGGCCTGCGAGGACGAGGAGCGCGACCGGGAGCGACGCGTTCCCGGCTGCGCGGTGCGGAGCGGCCGCCCGCCCCGGCAGCGTCGTGACGAGCGCCTGCCGGCCTTCGAGCCTGGTGAACCAGGCGCGATCCGCCTCGAGGGCGTTCGGAAGAGCGATGGCACGAAGGTCGATGCCCTCGTCTGCGAGCGCGAGGAGCTCGCGGCGCAGCCGGCTCCGGTCGTCGGGCGCGTCACCGAGGTCGCTGAGCAGCACGATCCGCCCGTGGACGCCGTCACGCCGAAGAGCCTGTGCGGCTGCCGCGAGGCCGACGGAGATCCTCGTGCCGCCGCTGAAGCTCGGATACCAGGGGTTCGCCGCCGGTCTGATCGGCGTCGCCGTCATCGGATCGGAGGCCGACGGTCCACGCACCGTGAAGATCTGCGCGAAGGGCCGGAGCTCGTCCGGAGGGCTGCCCGGCGGAAGCGCCTCCTCCGCCGAGTCCGAGAAGAGGATCAGGCCGACCGGGCCCCGGCCGCGAGTGAGGCCGGTCAATGCCCGGCCGATGACGCGGTACGAATCGTCGCTGACGCTGCCGGAGACGTCGAGGACGATCTCCGTCGTCTCCCCGCCCAGGGCCGGCGCTGCCGCCGGCCGGCCGCCGCCCCTGGACGAGAGGGCGACCGCGGCGCCGACGACCGCTGCCAGGGCTGCGGTCAGCGCCCAGCGCACGACCCGGGCCCGCCGTGCTGCCGGCCGCAGCAGCGGAGCGTCCGCGACGGGAAGGCTCCTCGTGCTCACGATCTCTCCCTCGCAGCGCTCTGGGCCTCGGCCGCCAGGCTCCGGAGCGACTCGCCGCCCGGCGGCCGCGGAGACCACGCGATGCTCCGCGCCTTCGCGGCCAGCTCGCCGAGCCCTCGTTCGTCCAGCGCGATCGCCAGCGATTCGAGCGCCGTCCTCCGGTCTTCCTGTCCGGCCCCGGCCGCGATCCCCGTGACGACCAGCGCGTACTCCAGCGACGACAGGTTGCGGGCTCCGTTCTGGCCCGATCCGAGTCTGGGCCTCCAGCCGAGCCACCTGAGGCCCGCGCCCGCGGCCGCGAGGAACGCGACGCCAGCGGCGACGGCGTAGAGGATCCCGCCGAGCCGATGGCGGCCCTCGACAGGCTGCGCCACGGCGACGAGGTCGCCTCGCAGCGCGGGATCCCGCAGGTCGGCGGGCGCGAGGCGCGAGGCCTGGCGCAGCGGGGGCCAGAGGCCGATCAGCTTCTTTCCGTTCGGAAGGACGATCTGCACGGGCGGAAGCGCGACCTCCCGCTCGGTCCCGGGCGGCCCGAGGCACGCGGAGCGCAGGCAGTCGAGCGTGAATCTGTACGTCGTGATCCGGCCAGATTGCGTCTGCGTTCGCCGCAGAACCCGGTACGGGGCGAACGCCGTGCGGACGTTCAGCCCGCTCGGGACCGCGAGCGTCGCCGTGACCACCTGCCCGAACAGATGCGTTCGCGGGGTGATCGCGGCCTGCACGCGGGGCGTCGGTCCCGGCGAGCGATCGGTGCGAAGCGCCGCCGGGACGATCACGGCGGCCGCTCCGGCGAGCGCGGCGAGGCAGAAGCCGATCCAGGCGGCCGCGCGCCAGTCGCTCAGCCGGTCCATGCGAAGGTGCTCCGCCGTCCCTCGGCCCAGGCGAGGAAGGCGTCGTAGACCGCGTCGGCGTCCGAGGTTCCGAGCACGACCGGCTCGAGACCGAGCTCCTCGAGCCGGTCGACGATCGCGGCGAACCTCGCGGCGTTCCCGGCCCGGCGCTGCTCGGCCTCGCGGCGGGTGAGCAGCGCCGGCCGGAGGTTTCCCGTGGCGTCGGCCAGCGGGAGGCAGACGCCCGACACGTCGGGAAAGCTCTGCTCCCACGTCGGATCCTGGAGGACGACCGGAACGACGTCCCAGCCGCGGACGAGCACGTCGTTCCACACCTCCTCTGCCGGGAAGTCGAGAAAGTCGGAGACGAGGAAGACGATGGTGCCGGTGCGGAGCCCCGTTACCGGCTCTTCCGGCGGGAGGGAGCTGAGCCGGTGCACCGGCGACCGGGCGCGCTGCGCGCTCGCGGCCACGATCCGCTCGACGGCCTCGACCGCCGCGGGCTTGTGCAGCCACGGGAGCCCCGGCGGATGCAGAGCCATCGTCGGCGCGGAGTCGACGGCGATCGCGACGGTGACCCGCTCCTCCGCCAGGTGCTCGCGGACGATCAGCTCGTCGTCGTCGCTGACGGAGGAGAGCCTCGCGGACGCGTGGCGGTCGATCCTCCGCGGGTCGTCTCCCGGACGGTACGGGCGCGACCCGATCGGGTCGAACTTGCCTTCCCGGCGCAGCGAGCGGGCGTCCCCGAAGGGAAGGCCCATGATCCGGCGTCGCGGGACGAGCGGGACGACCGGATCGGAGCTCAGAGCGCCTGCGGCCGCGGTGCGAGCTCGAGGCAGCATTCCCAGAGCTGCCGGAGCGCCTCCTCGCGCCCCAGCTTGCGGATCGTGCCCAGGTACGACGGCGCGAAGACGATCCGGTGGGCGATCGTCGGCAGGAACAGGAGCTCCACGTCCTCGGGGACGGCGTACGTCCGGCCCTCGAGGAGCGCCCAGGCGCGAACTGCACGCTCGAGCGCGAGCGTGCCGCGGACGGACGCGCTGAGGGCGATCGAATCGAGCCGTCGCGTGGCGCCGACGAGGTCGACGATCCAGCGCTGGATGAGCTCGTCGACGTAGACGTTCTCGACCGCGTGCTGGAGCGTCTCGACCTCCTGCTTCGCCACGACCGAGCCGAGCGACCCGAGCGGATGCCCGTGCTGCTGGTCGCGCAGGATCGCCAGCTCGTCGTCCGGATTCGGGTAACCGAGCGAGATTCGGATGAAGAACCGGTCGAGCTGGGCCTCGGGCAGCGGAAACGTGCCGTCGTGCTCGATCGGGTTGTCCGTCGCGAGCAGGAGGAACGGCCGCGGAAGCGTCCGGGTCGTGCCGTCGACGGTCACCTGCGTCTCCGCCATCGCCTCGAGCAGCGCGGACTGCGTCTTCGGCATGGCGCGGTTGACCTCGTCGAGCAGCACGACGTTGGCGAAGATCGGCCCCGGCCGGAACTCGAACTCGCGTTCCTTCTGGTTGAAGATCGACAGACCGGTCACGTCGGTCGGCTGCAGATCGGGCGTGCACTGGATCCGCCCCACCGTCGCTCCCTTGATGCTCTGCGTGATCGCCCGGGCGAGCACCGTCTTCGCCGTCCCGGGGACGTCCTCGATCAGGACGTGCCCGCCGCAGGCGAGCGCGGCCAGCACCAGCCGGATCTCGTGCCGCTTTCCGCGGACGACGCGCTCGACGTTCTCGAGCAGGGCGCCGGCGATCTCGGTGGGGCCGCCGTGCTCGGGCGTCTCGACAGCGGCGCGGGCGGCCCGGCGCGAGCCCGAGCCGTTCGTGCGGGGAGCACGAGTCGTCGGCGCGTTCCGCTGGGCGGCCATGTGAGGCTGCAATCCCCTGAATCGCGCTCGGGAAACCCGGCGCCCGGGCGCGCACCGGGACTCGAGGGCCCGGTCGGTACGATTGGAACGTGGCCGTCACCGCCCAGCCGAAGCTCGATGCCGCGAAGCTGCGCGCCGACTTCCCGATCTTCGAGCACCCCGTCCACGGCAAGCCGCTGGCGTTCCTCGACTCGGCGGCCAGCTCCCAGAAGCCGCGCCAGGTGCTCGACGCGATGACCGCCTTCTACGAGACGTCGTACGCGAACGTGCACCGGGGCGTGTACGAGCTCGCCGAGCGGGCGACCGAGGCGCTCGAGCTCGCCCGCGAGAAGGCGCGCGCGTTCGTGAACGCGCCTGCGGCGCGGGAGATCGTCTTCCTGCGCAACGCGACCGAGGCGATCAACCTGGTCGCGTACGCATGGGGGCTCGGCAACCTCGGCCCCGGCGACGTCGTGCTCGTCACCGAGCTCGAGCACCACTCCAACTACGTCCCCTGGCAGTTCATCGCCGGCAAGACGGGCGCCGACTTCCGCATGCTGCCGCTCGACGACCAGGGCGAGCTGCGGCTCGACCTGCTCGACGAGACCGCCGCCGGCGGGACCGTCAAGGTGGTCGCCGCCGGCTACGTCTCGAACTCGCTGGGGACCGTGAACCCGATCGAGCAGCTGGCACGGTGGGCGCACGAGCGCGGCGCGATCGTCGTCTGCGACGCGGCCCAGGCGGCGCCGCACCGCCGCGTCGACGTGCAGACGCTCGGTGCCGACTTCGTCGCCGTCTCCGGGCACAAGATGTGCGGGCCGAGCGGGATCGGCTTCCTCTGGGGCCGCTCGGAGCTGCTGGAGGCGATGGATCCATTCCTGACCGGCGGGCACATGATCCGCAAGGTCGGGTTCGAGGCGACCTCCTGGGGCGAGCTGCCGCACAAGTTCGAGGCGGGCACGGCGCCGATGGCCGAGGCCGTCGGGCTCGGTGCGGCGATCGACTACGTCACCGCCGCCGGCCTGGATGCGATCGAGCAGCACGAGCACGAGCTGGCCGCGCACGCGCTCGACCGGCTCGCGGAGCTGCCGCGGGTGACCACGTACGGGCCGCCGGCCGACCGCCGCGCGGGCATCGTCTCCTTCAACGTCGAGGGTGTCCACCCGCACGACGTGGCGCAGATCCTCGATCTCGAAGGGGTCGCGATCCGCGCCGGGCACCACTGCTGCCAGCCGCTGATGCAGAAGCTCGGGGTCGTGGCGACGAATCGGGCGAGCTTCTACCTCTACACCGTGCGCGAGGAGATCGACCAGCTGGTGAACGGCCTGCAGCGCGTGCGGGAGGTGTTCGGATGAGGTGGCACCTCGAGTCGTCGTGGGGCTCCTCGCCGCGTCCCCCCGTGGAGCGAGCCGAAGGCGAGCGGCCATGAGCGAGTTCGACCAGCTCTACCGCGAGGTGATCCTCGACCACTACAAGAATCCGCGCGGGCACGGGGTGATGGACGACGCCGACGTCGAGGCGGAGGGGCAGAACCCGCTCTGCGGCGACGAGGTGTCGATCTACGTGTCGTTCGCGGAGGACGGCGACACGATCGACGAGGTGATGTTCTCGGGCCGCGGCTGCGCGATCAGCCAGGCGGCGACCTCGATGCTGACCGAGATGGTCAAGGGCCGGCGCGCGAGCGACGTGGCGACGATGCCGAAGGAGGACCTGCTGGAGGAGATCGGCATCCCGCTGACGCCGGTGCGGATGAAGTGCGCGATGCTGGGCCTCGCGACGCTGAAGATCGCCCTGCACAAGGGCAAGGGCACCCCGCTCCCCGACGAGTGGGCGGGGATGGACGAGATCGAGCTCAAGTAGCGTGGGAGCGCCCATGGTCTCGTCGAGGCGCTGCGCGCCCGTTCCAGGGCACCGGCCGCGCGCCGGCAACGGCGAGCGGGCCGGCGTTCTCCCGCGGCGTGCCGCCCTTCGTCGTCGAGGAACACGCTAGGTGGCCGAGCTCGACGTGTGCCCGGTGGAGGACCTCCCGCCGGGCGAGGTGAAGATCGTCCACGCCGGGACGATCTCGGTCGGCGTCTACAACCTCGACGGCGAGTTCTACGCGATCGAGGACCGCTGTTCGCACGACGACGGGCCGCTCTGCGAGGGGGAGTTCGACCCCGAGGAGGGCGTCGTGATCTGTCCGCGGCACGGGGCGAACTTCGACATCCGCAGCGGCCGGGCGCTCACCCTGCCAGCGTACGAGCCGGTCGAGGTCTTTCCCGTCCGGGTCGTCGACGGGGTCGTCAAGCTCGAGCTCTGAGGCGATTCGGCGAGCCCGAGCTGCCGTGTCCGAGCGCGCGGGGTTCGCCGCCGCACTCCGAGACCGGGCGGGAGCCCCGTCGCGAGGTGCTCGCAGGACTAAGCTGGGGTGCGTGCTGGACGACCGGATTCGGGCGGTGCTGGCGCGCCTCGAGGCGGAGGACGCCCGCGAGCGGGCGGATGGCGTTCCGCAGGAGCGGCGCGCACGCGCGGTCGCCCCGACCACCGGACGGTTCCTCTTCGCGCTCGTCGCTCCGCAGAACGGATGCGAGGTGCTGGAGATCGGCGGCTCGCGCGGGTACTCGGCGACCTGGCTCGCGGCCGCGGCCAGGTTGCTCGGCGGCCGGGTGCTCTCGATCGAGCACGACCCGGCCAAGTGCGAGGCGTGGCGCGCCAACATCGCCGAGGCGGGGCTCGAGGAGTGGGCCGAGCTGATCGAGGGCGACGCCTACGAGGTCCTGCCCGCGCTCGAGGACGTCTTCGACGTCGTCTTCCTCGACGCGGAGAAGGACGACTACGAGCGGCTCTTCGCCCTGGCCCGGACGAAGCTCGAGCCGGGCGGGCTGGTCGTGGCCGACAACGTGCTCTCGCACGAGGAGACGCTGGGCGCCTACTCGCGCGCACGCCAGGCGGACCCCGGGCTCGAGAGCGTGACCGTTCCGCTCGACCGCGGGCTCGAGCTGAGCGTCGTCCTCACGCAGTCGCTAGAGTGAGATCACCGCGGAAAGGAGGTGGTCCGACTTGAGCGACGACAGTACGGGCAGTGGAGGTGCCAGCCGGTAGGGGCGTGTCCCCGGACCTGAAGAGGGGAATCGCCTAGCCAGCGTGGGGGACTACGCTACAGCGCCGCCGCCCCGGAGGAGGGCGGCAGGAAGCGCCCCTGCTAATCCAGGCTGGTGACCGGATCCGAGGGCCGCGAAAGCGGCCCTCGATCTTTCCGGGGCCCTTTTCTAGGCAGCCCGCCGGAGCTGCTCGTCGAGCGGGGTCAGCTCGACGCCGAACGTCGTGAGGGCAGGCCCGTTGTCACAGACGTTGTCGCCCGCCTCGAGCATCGTCAGCTGGTCGCGTGTGATCGGCGGCCTCGGCAGCCGCTCCGCCACGGCCGCGCCGGTGCGGACGAGCGGGACCGGCAGATGGAGCTGCGCCCTCCGCTTGCCGAGCACGCGGGCGATCCGCTCGTAGAGCTCGTTCCAGGTCAGCTGCTCCGGCCCGCCGAGCTCGAACGTACGGTTCGCGGCCTCCGGCAGGTCGATCGCCTTCGCGAAGAACGCGGCGAGGTCGTCCACCCAGATCGGCTGCAGCCGCCGCCGGCCGTCACCGACGACCGGGACGATCGGCGACCAGCGCACCTGACGCACGAACAGGGGGAGCACGCCGCCGTCCCGGCCGAAGACGAAGCTGGGCCGGAAGACGACGTGCTCGATCCCCGACGCCAGCACGGCCCGCTCCATCTCCCACTTCGCCTGGTAGTACGGGACGAGCCGGCGAGTCTGCTCGCTCACGCCGAGCGCGCTCATCAGCACGAACCGGCCGGTTCCCGCCTCCGCCGCCGCGGCGACCAGGCTCCGCGTTCCCTCGACCATGACACGCTCGAAGTCGGACGGCCGCCCGGCGATGATCGCGACGAGGTGGACGACGACGTCGCAGCCCTCTGCGGCGCGGCGAAGGCTCTCGCCGTCGGCGACGTCGCCGCGCACCAGCTCGCAGCCCCAGGCACGAAGGGTCGACGCCTGCTCCGGCCGGCGGACGAGGCAACGAACGTCCCGCCCCTCGGCGCGGAGCGCGTGGACGATCTTCGGCCCGACGAATCCGGTGCCGCCGGTGACGAGGATCACGAGGAGGTCTCGAAGTTACGCCAGTAGCGGCTGGGCGTCGGGCCCTGCTGGCCCTGGTACTTCGAGCCGAGGCCGTCGCTCCCGTACGGCGAGGCGGCCGGCTCGGAGAGCTGCACGAACGAGAGCTGGCCGATCTTCATCCCGTGGTAGATCGTGATCGGCAGGTTGGCGACGTTGGAGAGCTCGAGCGTGACGTGCCCGTCCCAGCCTGGGTCGATGAAGCCGGCCGTCGAGTGGATGAGGAGGCCCAGCCTGCCCAGGCTCGACTTCCCTTCCAGGCGGGCGACCAGGTCGTCGGGCAGCCGGACCCGCTCGAGCGTCGAGCCGAGCACGAACTCGCCCGGATGGAGGATGAACGGCTCGCCGTCCACCTGGACGAGCTCGGTCAGGTCCTCCTGCTCCTGCTTGACGTCGATGAAGGGGTAGCGCGAGTTGCGGAACACCCGGAAGTAGCGGTCGACGCGGACGTCCACGCTCGAGGGTTGCAGGAGCGCAGGGTCGTAGGGGTCGATGCCGATGCGGCCCTCGTCGAGGAGCCGCTGGATCGTGCGGTCGGAGAGGACCACGGAGGCGATTCTAGGCGCCGGGCCCGCGCCGCCGGTCCGGCCGTGGGCTCGGATATCGTGGCGGCATGGCCGTGACGCGCTCGATCCGGCTCCGAACCGCTCTGCCGGGGCCGCGGTCGGCGGCGATCCTCACGCGCAACGAGCAGTCGGTGGCGGCGCCGCTCGTCCCCTCGTTTCCGATCGTGGCGGCAAGCGCGTGCGGCGCCACGCTGACCGACGTCGACGGCAACACGTTCATCGACTTCACCGGCGGCGTCGGCTGCATGAACGTCGGCCACACGCATCCGAAGGTCGTCGCCGCGATCCGCGAGCAGGTCGACCGCTTCACGCACACGGACTTCACGATCGTCCCGTACGAGCCGTACACCGAGCTCGCCGAGCGGCTGCTCGAGCGGACGCCGATCTCGGGACCGCTGAAGGCCGCCTTCTTCAACGCCGGGACGGAGGCGGTCGAGAACGCGGTCAAGTTTGCGCGCGCCTACACCGGACGACCGGCCGTGATCGCGTTCGAGGGCGGCTTCCACGGGCGCACGCTGCTCTCGCTGTCGCTCACCTCGAAGACCCATCCGTACAAGGCCGGCCTCGGCCCGTTCGCCCCCGAGGTCTACCGGGTCCCGTTCGCGCAGGACTACCGCGGACCGGACGCCGAGCGGGCGCTGCGAGCGCTCGAGCGCGCGCTGGTCACCCAGGTGGCCACCGAGTCCGTGGCCGCGATCGTGGTCGAGCCCGTGCAGGGCGAGGGCGGGTTCGTGCCGGCTCCGCCCGAGTTCATGGCCGGGCTGCGGCGGATCTGCGACGACAACGGCATCGTCCTCGTGGTCGACGAGGTCCAGACGGGCTTCGCCCGCACCGGGCGGATGTTCGCGATCGAGCACTACGGCGTCGAGCCCGACCTGATCACGATCGCCAAGTCGGTCGCCGCCGGGCTGCCGCTCTCGGGCGTGCTCGGCCGGGCGGCGATCATGGACGCGCCCGGCACCCATGCGGTCGGCGGAACGTACGTCGGCAACCCGGTCGCCCAGGCGGCCGCGCTCGCGGTCCTCGACGTGATCGACGAGGAGCAGCTCGTCGAGCGGGCCGCGGCGATCGGCGAGACGCTCCGCGCGCGGATGCTCGGCTGGCAGGAGCGTTTCCATCCGATCGGCGACGTCCGCGGGCTCGGGGCGATGATGGCGATCGAGCTCGTCCACGACCGCGCCTCGAAGGATCCCGCCCCGGAGCTGGTCGAGGCGGTCACCGAGCGCGCGTTCCGGAACGGCCTGCTGCTCCTGGGCGCAGGGATCTACTCGAACGTGGTGCGCGTGCTCGTCCCGCTCGTGATCACCGACGCCGAGCTGGACGAGGCGCTCGGCGTCTGGGAAGAAGCCCTCGAGCACACGCTCGCGTAGCTGCGAACCGCCGCGTAGCTCGGGGTTCCGAGCGACAATGCCAGCCGGATGGTCGGCGAGCTGATTGCGGGCCGGTACGAGCTCGAGGAGCTCGTCGGCACCGGCGGGATGTCCAGCGTCTACCGCGCCCGCGACACGCTGCTGGAGCGTCGCGTCGCGATCAAGATCCTCCACGAGCATTTCTCCCGCGACCAGGGCTACGTCGAGCGGTTCCTCCGCGAGGCGCGGTCGGCCGCGAAGCTCTCTCATCCGAACATCGTCACGGTGATCGACCGGGGCCAGGCCGACGGGCGCCAGTTCATCGTCTTCGAGTACGTCGACGGCCAGAACCTGAAGCAGCTCGTCGAGAGCCAGGGGCGGCTGCCGGTCCGCACCGTCCTCGAGCTCGGCATCGAGATCGGCCGTGCGCTGGCGTTCGCGCACGCGAACGGGCTCGTCCATCGAGACGTCAAGCCGCAGAACGTGCTGCTCGGCAACGGCGACGTGAAGGTGACGGACTTCGGGATCGCGAGGTCGCTCGAGGTCAAGAGCGGCCTGACGCAGACCGGGACGGTGATGGGCACGAGCGACTACATCGCGCCCGAGCAGGCGAGCGGCGAAGGGGCGGACGAGCTCAGCGACCTCTACTCGCTCGGGGCGGTGCTCTACGAGCTGCTGGCCGGAAGCCCGCCGTACACCGGCGACAGCTTCCTCGTGGTCGCGATGCGGCACGTCCACGATCCCGTGCCCAGCATCGCCGAGGCGCGGGTCGACGTCCCGCTGAGGCTGGACGCCGCCCTGCAACGGGCGATGGCCAAGGCTCCGGCCGACCGGTTCGGGTCGATGAGCGAGTTCGTCGCGGAGCTCGAGGTCTGCCTCGCGGAGCTCGGGCGGCCCGATGCCGACCGGACAGTGATCATGGCTCCCCGCAAGCAGCCGGCCGCTCCGAAGCGGGCGCCGCGCCGACCCGTGCGCCGGCGCGGGTCCCTCGTCGGCCCGCTGCTCACGGTGCTGCTCGCCGCGGCCATGATCGCGGGCGGGATCGTGGCGTACCTCGAGCTCAGAGACACCGGCGGCGAGCCCGCCGGGGGCGGCGGCGGCGGCGCGCCGGTCCGTCTCGTCGCGACGACCTCCTACGACCCGCACGGCGACGGGCACGAGCGCGACGACCTGGTGGCGGCGGCCACCGACGGGGACCGGTCGACGTCGTGGCAGACCGAGCACTACACCACGGCCGCATTCGGCAACCTCAAGGACGGCGTCGGCATCGTCTTCGACGCGCGCCGCTCGGCCGCCTTGAAGGCGTTGACCGTCGTCTCGGACACGCCCGGCTTCACGGCCGAGGTGAAAGCGGGCTCGTCGGCGTCAGGCCCCTTCGAGACGGTCTCCGGCCGGCAGACGGTCGGGAGCCGGACGAGCTTCGCGATCGAGGAGCCGGGCCCGCGTCGCTACTACCTGCTGTGGATCACCAGCCTCGTCTCCGGCATCGACCGGGCCGACGTCAGTGAAGTGACGGCGAGCACGAAGTAGACTCGGTTCGGTGAGGCTCGGCACGGACTCGAAGGTGGCGGCGATCGCGCGGGTGCCCCTCTTCTCGCGGTGCTCGAAGAAGGACCTGCGGCGCATCGCCCGGCTCGCCGACGAGATCGACCTTCCGCCGGGCAAGGTCCTCACCGAGCAGGGTGCGCGCGGCCGCGAGTTCTTCGTCCTGCTCGAAGGAAGCGCCGAGGTCCGTCAGGACGACCGCCTGCTGCAGACGCTCGGGCCGGGCGACTTCCTCGGCGAGATCGCCCTCGTCGCCGACGTCCCGCGGACTGCCACGGTCACCGCCTCGTCCCCGGTGCGGGCGCTGGTGATCACCGATCGCACGTTCCGTGCGCTGCTTCGCGAGCAACCGGACATCCAGGGCAAGGTCCTGGACGCAGTCGCCTCGAGGTTCGCGGCGAGCCTCTGATCTAGAACGCCAGCCTGGACCGCCGGTCGTGTCGCTCGAGCGCGAGCTCGACGAGGCGGTCGAGCAGCTCCGGGTACGGGATGCCCGACGCCTCGAACAGCTGGGCGTAGACGCTCGTCGCGGTGAAGCCGGGGATCGTGTTCAGCTCGTTGACGAGCACCTCGCCGTCGTCTCGGACGAAGCAGTCGACCCGGGCCATGCCCTCGCACTCGGTCGCGACGAACGCCTGCACGGCGAGCTCCTGCACGCGCCGCGTCTGCTCCTCGCCGATCCCGGCGGGGATCCTCAGGTCCATCTCGCCCTCGTCGTACTTCGCCTCGTAGTCGTACCACTCGTTGTTGGTGACGACGATCTCGCCGACCGACGACGCGACCGGGTTGCGGTTTCCGAGGACGCCGACCTCCACCTCGACGCCGGAGACGAACTCCTCGACCAGCACCTTCTCGTCGTGCCGGAAGGCGAGCTCGACGCCGGCGCGGAGCTCCGCCTCGTCGTGGGCCTTCGTGATCCCGACGGAGGAGCCGAGCCGCGCCGGCTTCACGAACACGGGGTAGCCGAACGGGTTGTCCGGGACGGCGCCGTCGCGCAGCGTGATGTTGCGGGTGACCGGGATCCCCTGGTCGCGCATCACCGCCTTGAAGAGGTCCTTGTCCATGCAGAGCGCGGAGGCGGCGACCCCGGCCCCGACGTAGGGGACGCCCGCCATCTCGAGGACGCCCTGGAGCGAGCCGTCCTCGCCGAAGGGCCCGTGCAGGATCGGCAGGACGACCTCGACGCCGGCGAGCGTCGCCGACACCTCGCGCGACACGGCCGGGACCGGCCGTGGGCGGGTCGTCACCGGGGCTGTCCCCGGCCGTTCGCCGGGGCTCGCCGGCTTCGGCGGCAAGGCTTCCGGCCCGGGCCCCAGTGTCTTCGGGACATGGCCGGACGGGAGGGCCCAGCGGCCGTCGCGGCCGATCTCGACCGTGACCACGTCGTAGCGCTCCGGGTCGAGCGCCTCCAGGACCGACCGGGCCGACGCGAGCGAGACGGCGTGCTCGGACGAGCGGCCGCCCATCAGCACGGCGACCCGGCGCCGGGTCACGGCGTGAGGGGCGCCGTGTCGGTTGCGGTCGTGTCGGTCGTGATCGAGTCGGTGGTGGTCGTCGTCTCGGGCGGCGGCGGCTCGACGTACCGGCCGATCGTGATCGTGACCTTCGTCCCCGGCTTCGCCGTCTCGTCCGGCGTCGGGTCCTGCGTCAGGACCACCCCGTCCTGGGACGGGTCGGACGTGTCGGTTTTCTCGACCTTGACCTTGAAGCCCGAGTTGCGCAGCGTGGCGACGGCGTCGTCGCGGCTCTCGCTGGTGACGTCGGGGATCGCGAACTCCGTCGGGCCCTTGGAGACGAACAGCGTGACCGTCGAGCCCTTGACGGCGAGGGTGTTCGCGGCCGGCTCCATCCGGACGACGACGTCCTTCGGGTCGTTCGAGTCGAAGTCGTGCCGAGCGACCGCGAAGCCGGCACCCTGCAGCGTCGCCGCCGCCTGGTCGTAGGTGACGCCGACGACCGGCGGGACACCCACCGGCTTCGGTCCGTTCGAGACGTTGATCCGCACCCGGTCGCCCTTGACCACGCGCGTCCCGGCCTTCGGGAACTGGCCCGTGACGGTGCCCGTCTCCTTTCCGGACGGGACCGAGACGACGTGCGCCTTCAGGCCCTTCGCGGTGAGGGCCGCGACCGCGTCGGTCGCCTGCTGGCCGACCACCTCCGGCACGGAGACCTTCGGCCTGCCGCTCGAGACGAGGATCAGGACCGTGTTGCCCTTGTCCGTTCGCTCGCCGGGATCGGGCTGCTGGTCGTAGACGTGGCCGACCGGCACGTCGTCCTTCGGCAGTCGCCGCACGCGCACCTTGAGCCCGGCGTTCTCGATGTTGCCGACCGCGAGGCGCTCGACCTGCCCCTCGACCAGCGGCACGGCGACCGGCTTGTTCTGGTTCAGCTGGTCCTGGATCTTCGTGTAGACGTACCACCCGGCCACGACCGCGGCCGCGATCAGGCCCGCTGCGAGCAGCCACGGCCAGAAGGAGCGGCGCCTGATCGGCTCGTCGTACTCGTAGAAGCCGGTCGGCGGCCCGTACGGCGGCGGCGCGACCGGCGGCGCGACCGTCCCGGTTCGCCGGACGACCTGTGTCGGCGCGCTCGCCATGGTCGCCGCGCCGGCGCCGCGCAGCACCTGTGTCGCCGCCTCCTCGGTCTCCGGCGCCACCGCCTGGCCGCGGGCGGCGCGGGCGAGGTCGGCATCCATCGCCTCGGCGTCCTGGTAGCGGTCGGCCGGATCCTTCGCGAGTGCCCGCAGGACGATCGAGTCGAGCTCGTGCGGCACCTCGGGACGCTTCTCGGACGGAGGCTCGGGCGTCGCCGACAGGTGCTTCATGGCGATCTCGAGCGGCGTGTCGCCCGTGAACGGCACGGAACCGGTGAGCATCTCGTAGAGCACGATCCCGACCGAGTAGATGTCCGATGCCGGCGTGACCGGCGCCCCCTTCGCCTGCTCGGGCGAGAGGTACTGAGCCGTCCCGATGATCGACCCGGTCTCGGTCATCTGGCTCGTCCCGGCCCGTGCGATCCCGAAGTCCGTGACCTTCAGCCGGCCGTCCGGCGCGACCACCACGTTGTGCGGCTTGATGTCCCGGTGGACGATCCCGTGCCGGTGCGCGAACCCGAGCGCAGCCAGGATCTGGCGCGCGTAGTCGATCGCGACGGCGAGCGGCGTCGGCCCGCGGGCGACGAGCAGCTCCTTGAGGGTGCGCCCCTCGAGGTACTCCATCGCGATGTAGTAGGTGCCCTCCGCCTGGCCGCGGTCGTAGATCGAGACGATGTTCGGATGCGAGAGGCCGGCGGCGTTCTTCGCCTCCCGCCGGAACCGCTCGACGAACTGCTCGTCCTGCGAGTGGCGGTCGTCGAGCATCTTGATCGCCACCCTCCGTCCGAGCTCCTGGTCCTCGGCCAGATACACGTTCGCCATCCCGCCGGTTCCGAGCTTGCGGACGACCAGGTACCGGCCGTCGAAGACCTGGTCGATGAGGGTGTCCGGGGCCGGCATCCTTCCGCTACAGGTTAGGGGCGGCTCCGGAGCAGCGCTTCCATGATCTGCTTCGCGATCGGGGCGGCCGTCTGACCGCCGACGCCGTGCTGGTTCTCGAGGTACACGGCGACCGCGACCTTCGGGTCGTCGGCGGGGGCGAAGGCGATGAACGAGGTGGTGTTCGTGCCGGCGACCCCGGTCTCGGCCGTTCCGGTCTTGCCCGCGACCGCAACGCCGGAGATCTGGGCGGCGGTGCCGGTCCCCGACCGGACGACGCGCTCCATCATCGACGTCAGCTCGGAGGCGGTTTCCGGCTTGATCGCCCGCCTGAGCGCGTGCGGGTGCGTGCGGGTCACGGTCGAGCCGTTCGGCGCGGTGATCTTCTCGACCACGTACGGGTCCATCACGACGCCGCCGTTCGCGATCCCGGCGACCACCATCGCCATCTGCAGCGGCGTCACCTGCATCCGCTCCTGGCCGAAGGCGAGCCGTCCCGGGTCGACCTGGTTCGGGTCACGGGGCCGGAACAGGCGGCCGTGGTCGTAGAGCCCGCTCGGCACCCGCTCGTCCGACGGCGTCTCGAGCGGCGGGTCGGAGTAGAAGCCGAACCGGCGCGCGTAGTCGAGGATCGGCAGCGGCCCGAGCTTCTTGCCGATCTCGCAGAACACGGCGTTGATCGAGTGCTCGAGCGCGGTCGGGAAGTCGACGTGGCCGAAGACCTCGGGGCCGCTCTGGTCGGCGAAGTTCGAGACCTTCTTGCCGTACTCGATGCAGTAGCCGGGGTCGTCGAAGGTCGACTCGGGCGTGTACGTGCCCGTGTCGAGCGCGGCGGCGGCGGTGATCACCTTGAACGTCGAGCCCGGCGTGTACAGGCCGGCGGTCGCCCGGTTGACGAGCGGCGAGGGCGACGCGCAGTTCGCACCGCGGGCCTGCCGGGCGATGGCGTCGAAGCGTCCCTCGACCAGGTTCGGGTTGTACGTCGGCGACGAGGCCATCACGAGCACGCGCCCGGTCGAGGGCTCCAGCGCGACCGCGGCGCCGCAGTTCGAGCCGAGGGCGTCGAGCGCGACCTTCTGGGCCTGCGGGCGAATGGTCAGGACGAGGTTGTTCCCCGTCACAGTCGTCCCCTTGAGCTTGTCCAGCGTCCGCCTGAAGACGGTGTTCAGGTGCGAGTTCGAGGCGGTCAGGTAGTCGTTCTCGGAGCGCTCGAGCCCGGCGCGGGACCGCGACTGCGTCGAGTAGCCGACCACCTGGGAGGCGAGGTCGCCGGCCGGGTAGCGGCGGAAGTAGAAGGTCTGGCCTCGCACCTTCTCGGCCCGGCGGGCGGCGAGCAGCGTCCCGTCCGAGGCGTAGACCAGCCCCCGCCTGATCGTGAACTGGGCGACGCGCTGGATCGCGTTGTCCTGGCGGTCCTTGAGGCTGCTCGCCGCCCAGGTCTGCCAGTAGGTCGTGCCGACGACGAGCGAGGCCAGCAGGACCAGCGCGACCACCGAGACGCGGACGATCTGCCGGTTCATCGCGGTGCGTTCGCCCGGTTGGAGACCAGCAGGAGGCCCGCGAGCAGGAGGAAGTTGGCGACGATGCTCGAGCCTCCGTAGCTGACGAACGGGAGCGTGATCCCGGTGAGGGGCGCGACGCGGACGAGGCCGGCGACGTTGATGAACGCCTGCAGCGCGAAGGCGAACGTGAGCCCGGCGGCGAGGAGCTTCGAGAACCCGTCCTCGGCGAGCATCGAGATCCGGAACCCGCGCAGCGCGAAGACCATGTACAGGAGCAGGACGGCCGCGACGCCGACCAGGCCGAGCTCCTGGGCGAGGGCGGAGTAGATGAAGTCCGTGTTCACGTAGGGGATCAGGTCGCTCCCGCCGGTCGTGGTGAACGTCCCTCGTCCGAGCCCCGTCCCCCCGAAGCCGCCGTTTCCGATCGAGTACGTGCCCTGGACCGTCTGGTAGCAGAGCCCGTGCACGTCGTGCCAGGGGTTCAGCCAGCAGTCGACCCGGTCCTGAACCCGGCCGATCGTCCTGTACGCGACCGCGGCGCCGGCGACGAACAGCGCGATGCCGAGCCCCACGAAGGCCGCGCGCCCGGTGGCGACGTAGAGCATCGCCAGGAAGATCCCGAAGTAGAGGAGCGCGCTGCCGAGGTCGTTCGTCTCGACCAGCACCAGCATCGCCGCGCCCCAGATCAGGAGCAACGGGCCGAAGTCCTTCAGCCGGCCCTGCGCCAGCACCTCCCGCTTCTCGCGCAGGTACCCGGCGAGGAAGACGATCAGCGCGATCTTCGCGAGCTCACCCGGCTGGAACTGCAGCGGGCCGAGCTTCACCCACAGCCGGGCGCCGTTGATCCGCGTCCCGATCACCGGGAGCGCGGGCAGCACCAGCAGGCCGACCGCCGAGACCCCGAAGAGGTACTTGTAGCTCTCGAGGGCGCGGAAGTCGATCCGCAGGAAGATCAGCGCCGCCCCGAAGACGACCACGCCGAAGACGATCCAGAACCCCTGGCGGAAGGCGTCGCTCGGCCCGAGCCGGTAGATCTCGGTCAGGCCGATCGCGGTCAGGAGCCCGGTCAGCGGCAGCAGGTACGGGTCGGCCCAGGGGACGGCGATCCGGGCGACGCCGTGGGCGCCGAGATAGAGGCCGAGGAAGATCAGGGCATACGAGACCGATCCCGCCGAGATCACCGACTGGCGGGCGATGTAGACGCTGGCGAAGCCGAGACCAGTGAGGACCCCGACCGCGACCAGGTTGGCGAGCTCGCGGTTCCGTGCGCTCACGGGACGACTTCGTCCTCGTACTTCCTGACCAGCGCGCGTGCCGAGCCGTAGCTGCGGAGATCGTGGTCGAAGAGGCGCCGTCGCTCGGCCTGTGAGAGCTCGCCTGCGAGCACGGGGCTCTCGTAGCGGACGCGGTAGAGGCGGATGCCGGAGGTGATGTTCCAGGGGAAGCCCTGGTAAACCGCGACATGGCCGTCGGGCTGGGCGCCGACGAAGTAGGAGCGCGAGAGCGTCCAGACGACGAGCGCGGCGAGGACGACGAGCCCCGTGAGCGAAACGGCTGCGATCGCCGTTCGCGAGATCCGCCGCTGCGGCCGTGTGGAGCGCGCTCGGGGCTCGAGCTCGTCGCCCCTCGGCAGCACCGTCTCGTCGATCACGGGCACGGCGTCGAGGCCGGACAGGGTCGGCTCGTCGTCCACCTGCTCGGCAGCAGGCGCCGGAGCGGCCGCCGGCGTCTCGTCGAAGCCCTCGCCCACGATCTCGAAGACGACGACGGTGATGTTGTCCTCGCCGCCGCCCTCGTTCGCCGCGTCGACCAGCGCCTGGGCCGCCTGCCCGAGATCCGCGCGGTGCCGCTCCACGATCCCGAGGATCGCCTCGTCGTCGACCATCGAGGTCAGCCCGTCGGAGCACAGCATGAAGACGTCGCCCGAGGCCGTCTCGAGCGAGAACGTGTCGACGTCGACGTCCGGGTCCGTGCCGAGCACGCGCGTGATCACCGACCGCTGCGGGTGCAGGTGTGCCTCCTCTTCCGAGAGGCGGCCGCTGCGGACGAGCTCGGCGACGAGCGAGTGGTCCTCGGTCAACTGCTCGAGCAGCCCGCCGCGGATCCGGTACGCGCGCGAGTCGCCGACGTGACCGACGTGCACGATGCCGTCGTCGACGAGCGCCGCCGTTATCGTCGTCCCCATGCCCGAGCGGGCGCGGTCGTTCGCAGCCGCCTCGTACACCCGGCGGTTGGCCTCCTGGATCAGCGCCACGACGGCCGCCTCGCCGCTCTGTGCGGACGAGTCGCGCAGGACCGAGGCGGCGATGCGCGACGCGATCTCCCCGGCCTGCGCGCCGCCCATGCCGTCCGCCACCGCGAACAGCGGCGGCTCGAGCACGTACGAGTCCTCATTCCGCCGCCGCCGGCGGCCTGCGTCGGTGACCGCAGCGCGCTGGCCCAGGGTCATCGCTCGTAGCGGATGTCGGTGGAGCCCACGCGGATGACGTCGCCCGGTGAGAGCCTGCGTGGCTTCGAGAGTCGCGTCCCGTTGACGAAGGTGCCGTTCGTGGAGCCGGCGTCCTCGATCCAGACGCCGTCCCGGCGCGGCTCGATCCGTGCGTGACGGGCGGACGCGAAGTCGTCGCCGTCGAGGGCGATGTCGTTCTGGGCGCCGCGGCCGATCGTGAGGCCGCGGGAGTCGAGGGTGTGCTCCTGGCCGTCCGGGAACAGCAGCCTCCCTGTCTTCGGCGCGCTGCTCGTCCCCAGCAAGCGGGAGGCTTGCTGGGGAGACAGGACGAAGCTCTCCTGCGGCAGCCGCAGATCACGGCTCGCCGTCCGCACGATTCGCCAGATGAAGAGGTAGAGCAGCAGGAGAAACAGAATCTTCAGGATCAGGAGCGCCTCGCCGACCGCGATCGACGCGAGGGTCACTCGAGCAGTCTCCGTTCGAAGAGGAGCTCGGTCGAGCCGATCGTGATCGTGTCGCCGCTCTCGAGCTTCGCACGCGCCGCCCGGCGGCCGTTGACGAGCGTGCCGTTCGTGGAGTCGAGGTCGATCATCCAGTAGGCGCCGCCCTCCTGTCGCAGCTCTGCGTGCCGCCTCGAGACGTTCGGGTCGGCGAGCTGGATGTCGCAGTCCTTCGACCGGCCGACGACGACCCGGCGCTTGTCGATCTCGCGCCGGGTGCCGTTCATCGTCAGCGTGACGAGCTCGCGGGCGAGGGCGGCGTCGGCGGCATCGTCCACGGGCGGCGCGCTCGGCTTGTAGATCATCGTCGCTCCCGGCTCGGCCCGCGGCGGCGGCTCGCCGTGCGCCGCCGCCGCGCGCTGCACCATGCGCGTCGCGATCCCGAACTCGCCCAGCGCGAGGTCGTCGTCCGTCTCGAACAGCACGGTGGGCGGGCTGAGCAGCGCGTACCCCT
>Ga0070741_10004247_pt1 | contig 33723 bp, 30 predicted proteins | sample Coa_R1_4_FD_66440 | JGI IMG/M metagenome (GOLD analysis project Ga0070741, IMG submission 66440) | Surface soil microbial communities from Centralia Pennsylvania, which are recovering from an underground coalmine fire - Coalmine... | ecosystem: Environmental > Terrestrial > Soil > Unclassified ... | reverse complement strand
ATGGCATTTCCGATCAAAACCTGCGTAGTTTGTGGGGAAGACTTCGAGCTGAAACCGGGGAAGCCGGGCTTCGCCAATCGCTGCCCGGAGTGCAGCGAAGAAGAAGACTCCGCGGACCGCGGCGCGAAGGGCAAGGCCCAGGGCGGCGACTGGCAGAATCAAAAGGAAGTGAACCAGGAGCGGCGGCGAGCGATGCGCGATCTTCTGTACCGCAAAGACAGCTGAACAGCCTCCGGCGCCCCCACTCCCGCCTGCTTTCACATTCCCCGCGGTCAGCTCAACCCATTTTGACGCTCGAGCTGCCTGTAAAGCACAAGAGAATAGAATGCGGGAACGAAAGCTGCCATGAGAATGGCTGTGGCCGGGAGCCAGAGCGGGCTGCCGGCTGCGACGGCGATCAGCGCGAGCGCTCCGCCGCCGACCATCGTTTTTGCGGCGAAGCGGTGCGTGGCGGCCCATACCTGCTCGTTAGCCAGCGTCCAGGGCGTTCGAATCGCGACCAGGAAGTTCCGGCGCACTCTGCCCATCACGCTCCCCAGCAGCACGATCAGCATGCAGACCCCGCCTTCCAGGGCGCGGTTCTCCTCGATGTTCACTCCCAGGCCCGACGCCAGCACAAGGAATTGGGAGTACGAGAGCAAGGCAACGATTACGATCATGATGTGGAGGTACGTGGGACGAAACGAGTTCTCCTCGAATCTTCTGGGCGACAGCCAGGGCAGCGCCACGAACATCAGCACGATGCCCGTCATCAGTCCGGGCATATACAGGAACAGCGACGACTTCGGGCCGAAAGCGGTGCCATCACCCGGCGCGTCCCAGCGGACCGGCACAATGCTGGGAAGGTGAGGATAGGCGGCCATAGTCGCGAGAATAGTAATCGAGATGAGTGCCGCTGCTCCCAGATAATATCGTCTTTGTACTGGCATTGAATTTATCAGCATCCCTGATCTTGGTTTCATACCGCGGCGGCGGACCACCCTTGCCCCGAGATGTCACATCCCAGGGGGCTTCTTTAATTTTGGGGGACTTCGAATTATGTTCGCGACGATCGGGCGTGTCAAATGCGATCGGCATTATTCGGGCTCGCAACACGGGAAATGCAGCCAAAATACCTACCCTGTCCCGCCACAGAGCTGCGGGACAAGGGTGGAGCACCCTCGATAGAATTACTGCAGCGGTGACCTTCCGAACCGTTTTTATGAGATTTTTCTCCACATGCTTGTGCCTGATTCTGCTCGCTGCCTGCAGCCTTGCTCAGGCGTCGGGGGACGAGCTTTCCCGTCGAGCGGCGATCCAGGGCATCGTGACCAGGGATCCGGGCGGCGAGCCGGTGAAGAAGGTTTTGATCGAACTGATTGCCGAGAATCAGAAGGAAGGCGGGGACTATACCGCGACTACCGCTCTGGATGGCGGATTCCGGATCGAAAATATCCTGCCGGGCCGTTACCGGTTGTTTGCCGAGCGCACGGGATTTCTCGACGTCGACAAGCATCACGGGCGATCGGAGGGACGCGTTCTCACGCTGGGCGCAGGGCAGGATGTGAAGGACCTGCAGATCCGGCTGCAGGCTGCGGCGGTATTGCGCGGCCGGGTGACCGACGAAGATGGCGACCCGCTGGCTGGGGCGGAGGTTGCGGCCCTTCGCCTGACGTTTGTCTCCGGGCACAGGCACTGGGAACAGGTTGGCTCGGAGCGTACCAACGATCTGGGCGAATACCGGATCCCCAATCTTCCCGCAGGGAATGTCTTCGTGTCGGTGAATCCTCCGCCGGACTTCAGGAGCCTGATCGAGTCCGGCGGTGCTGCGGGTGAGGCGCGGAATGCGGGCGCCGCCGAGAAGGCGCCGGCGACTGCCTATCAAACCACGTTTTATCCCGGGACCTCGGACCGCAGCCAGGCGACTCCGATCCCGCTGCACGCGGGAGATGAATTTCCGGTGAACTTCTCCTTGGTGCCGAGCCCCAGCTTGAGCATCCACGGGCAGGTCGTTAATCTTCCCCCGCGATCTTCCGCGACGATTATGCTGCAGTCCCGCGATTCCCGGCTGGTGACGAGCGGGACCGAGATGCACAAGGACGGCAGCTTCGTGATTCGCGACGTTTCCCCTGGAAGCTACACGGTTTTGGCGACAGTAGAGGGAGCAGCGGCGCCGATGCTGGCCAGGCAGGCTCTGGAAGTCGGGTCGACCAATGTCGAAGGGCTGCGGCTCTCGCCTCAACCCGGTGCCTCGGTGCGCGGCCGGGTGCGGGTCGAGAGCAACGGCCGCCGCTTTGATCCGGAGCAGCTGTATCTCGTGCTCCAGCCATCCGACGGGGACGACGACGAAACTGCAATTCCAGGAGAGAGATTCTCAAATCTCGCGCATGTCAGCGCGAATGGAGAATTTGCCTGGAACGATGTGCCTCCGGGAAACTATTACGTGCAGATTGTCGGCAACAGCAGCGGCGCCAATGAAGACTGGCTGGTCAAGTCCGTACTGGCCGGAGGCCGTGACGTCCACGATTCCGGCATCAACGTGAATGGCGGCATCGTGTTTCTGGACGTGGTGGCCAGCGCGAATGGCGCTGTTGTGGATGGCATTGTGGGCGACTCCAGGGGCGGGCCGGTTGCGAATGCGGTTGTGGTTGCAGTTCCGGAGGCGCGCCTGCGCGGACGTGTAGACCGCTACCGGCAGACTGTGACTGACCAGTCGGGACATTTCAGCCTCCGCGGAATGCGCAGCGGAAGCTACACGCTTTTCGCCTGGGAAAGCGTAGAAGGTCAGGCCTATTACAATCCGGAATTTCTCAAAGGCTACGAGGGGCAGGGAAGCGCGATACGCGTCAGCGAAGGCGAGCGCAAGACGACCCCATTGACAGTTATTCCCGCCGCCGACGACCAGCCGTAAGCGATCTTTCTCTTGTATTTCCAGGGCGCAGGTTCTCGGCATTTCGCCTCGCGTCCGAAGACCCGTAGCCGAGGGCAAGAACTGACAAGCCTATCGTTGCTCTTGATGTACTCCCGGACCCGGCAATCAGCGATGGCGGAGACGCAAGCTCTCCCAACTCGCATCGGCGAACCAGCCGCCGTCCACGGACAGAGTATGGCCGTTGACGTAGCCGCTCAGCCTGTCGTCCGCGAGAAAGGCGATGGCGTTCGCGACATCCGCGGGAGAAGCGAATCGCCCCATGGGCACGCGACTGGTGATGTCCGCGTCGTTGTATCCGCCCCCGGCCTGATCGGCCACGTCCATTTCCGTCTTCACCCATCCGGGACAGACTGCATTGACACGAACGCCGCGGCCTCCCCATTCCGCCGCCAGCGTACGGGTGAGGCCGACCAGCCCGTGCTTGGATGCGTTATAGGCCACGCGCTCGGCGATGCCGGCCAACCCCGCGATCGACGCGACATTCACGATGCTGCCTTTTCCCTGCGACAGCATCATGGTGCCGAAGGACCTGGCCAGCAGAAAGGGCGCGACTAAATTGACTTCGAGGACACGCCGGAAGTCGCTGCCCGAGACATTTTCGGCGGGTGCAATCAAGCTGATCCCCGCATTGTTAATCAGCACGTCGGCACGGCCCCACTTCTGACGCACCTCCCGAACGAAAGTGTCGACCGTCTGTTCATGGGAGATATCACCGGTAAATTCGAGAACGTCGGCGCCGCGCTTCCGGGCCGCAGCAGCCGTCGCTGTAAGCGTCCGCAAGTCGATCAGTGCGAGCAGGTGGCCCTGCTCCGCAAATAACTCCGCGGTACGGCGTCCGATGCCCTGCGCCGCGCCCGTGATGACCACGACTCTTTGCAGATCGTTCATGGAAGCGCACCCGCCGCATAACAAGGAGTTGGATCTTGGGTGTCAGGTCTTAGGCAATCGACCGAACGCCCAATGCCCAGCACCCATCACCTGACACCGAGTGGCGCGGACACCCTGTTTCCCTCAAGTCGCTGAGGCGATTACTTCACTACCGGGGACGTCGCGTCGGCGGCTTTGGTATCGTCGCCGCGAATCTTCCCGTCTTCATCGGCGTAGAAGGACCGGTGCTGCGAATCCATGCTCCTGGGCGTCATTGTGAGAATGTAGCTGTCCTTCTTGCCCTTGAAACTTGCGGTGTAGTCGCCGCGCTCCGGATTCACCATCCGCTTAGTGAACGAACCGGAGTGGACCAGTTCGGCCAGGGAGGTGGCGTAGTGCCCATACTGCTTATTGAACAATTTTTGCGCGCGGACCACTACGCGCATGTAGGCAAGGGCCGCAGCTTCGGAGTCGGAGCGTGCGGGATCACCCTTGAACTTGGGTGTGTAGGTTGAGGCGGGAGTCTCGCCCGAGGGCGCGGGAGCGGTCTCTTGCGCGAACAATCCGAGGACGGAGAGCAGGAACGCGATTACGAAGGAACAGAATTGCTTTGATGTCATGCGGGCGGATTCTCCCCGAAGTGCGATGTAAAACGCGTATAAAGCGGTTGCGCAGCCGTCCCAACACGCAGAACGATAGCTCCGGGCGCCTTGTACACGCACATTTTCATGTTACTCCCGTAATTTCCCTTCGGTCACCTTCTCTTTGCATCAGACCGAATTATTACTATGCTGGTTAAAAGAATCTGGCCCCAAAAGGGAAAACTATGAAAGCAGCAGTCGCGAGAAAACCAGTCATCCGCATCGCAGTGGTGGAAAGCGATCCTTTACGCTTTGTCGGCTTCCGCGCATTGTTCGATTCCGAGCCGGAATTCGAACTCGTTTCCGCGGCGCTGCCCGAGATCAGCGCGCTGCAGGGTATCGATCTCATTCTCCTGGGCAACCGTTCCGGACAAAACCTGTTTGACGTCATGGCCAGTCTGAAGGCCACGCGCCCCGACCTGCGGATCATCGTGACCGGCTCAGGCATTGATGAAGAGACCATTCTTAAAGCGATTGCTTCCGGCGCCAAGGGCTATGTGGACGAGGCCGCGACCCCGGCGGAATTCGCGCAGGCCATTCGGGTAGTCAATCAAGGGTCAGTCTGGGCTCCGCGCCGCGTGCTTTCCATGTTCATCGAGCGCGTATCTTCCGCTCCCGGGAGGATCTTCCCGGCAGGCCGCGTCACCTTCACCGATCGCGAGAAGGAAGTACTGGAGATGCTGGTGGCAGGACGCTCGAACAAAGAGATCGGATCGCAACTGGGTATCGAGGAGCGCACCGTCAAGGCGCACGTAGCTAAGCTAATGCGCAAAGTAGGGGTACAAAACCGGATCGCGTTGTCGGTGCACGCGATCACCCATTCGCTGGTGACCACGAAATAAGAGCGAGCCGCGAGCAATGAGCAACCACGGGTCATTGCTCATAGCTCACTACTCATTGCTGACCGCTCGCTGCTCACCTCGCGGTAACTTTCGGGAACTTACCTTCGTAATCTTGTTGCAAATGGGCAGTGACCGCATACTCGCCTCACCTACCACAGAACCTGGGAGACGGGGTTGAGAGTGGCGATTAGGGTCACTGCTTTCAGCCCCGCATTTTTTTGTCCGGCGTTACTTCCACCTTCATTCCGCTCCACGTAGCCGCGGACGCATTCGTCCGCGAAGGTTTCCCCAGGGGTTGATTGGCCTTGATCTGTGGAGTATCCAACCCCATCGATTCATTTACAATCCAAGTACCTAGATCCCAGAAACCTGTTGTGGTGAGGAGCCATGAAAAAATTGCTGTGGATGACCCTGGTTGTGTGGCTGTTCTCGTTGATGGTTGCGGCCGAGGAGCCAAGAGAATCCAAGGCGACCGATCGCGCGCAAGCCGCGGCGGACGTGCTGAACGAAATTCAATCGGCCCCGGATTCGGGTATTCCGCAGGAAATTCTGGGCAGGGCGGAGTGCGTCGCGGTCGTGCCTTCCATGCTGAAGGGCGGCTTTGTCGTGGGTGCCAAGTACGGGCGCGGTCTGGCCAGTTGCCGTACCCCGAAGGGCTGGAGCGCTCCAGCCTTTTTTACCGTGAAGGGGGGCAGCTTCGGCTTTCAGATCGGCGGGCAAGCCGTTGACCTGGTCATGCTGATCATGAATAACGAGGGCATGCAGCATCTTTTGTCCAGCAAAGTGGCGCTGGGCGCGGATGCTTCCGTGGCCGCCGGTCCGGTGGGGCGGCATGCGGAGGGCAATACCGACTGGAAGATGCGCGCGCAGGTGTTGACCTACTCGCGAGCGCGCGGGGTGTTTGCCGGCGTCAGCTTGAACGGCGCGGTGCTAAAGCAGGATAAGGACAGCACCCGGGATTTCTACGGGCACATGGTGACATTCAAGGCGGCGCTGACCGGAGAAGTGGATCCGCCGGCGCCGGCAAATCCATTTCTGACCTCTTTGGCGAAGTGGGCCCAGGAAGCGGCGAAATAGCACCGGGCCGCCGGTCCGCGGGCCGTGGAATTCTCCGCGGAAAAACTGATGGCATCCACCGCGTTCCCGCAAGGTCGCGGGAAGAGGCTCGAATGGGCTCACCTTGGGCCTGAATTCTCCCGCATGATACAGTGACGCTTTCCTGATGCGGCGGAAACTCGAATACGCGGCTGCCTGGCCGTTCATCAAGGTTCTGGGGATTCTGCCGCGACCTCTTTCGCGCGCATTTGCCATTGCGATTTCCCGCCTGGTTTACCTGTTGCATTTCCGCCTCCGCCAGGTGGGCATGCGCAATCTGGCGATGGTCTTTCCTGAAAAAAACCTGCGGGAGCGCAAGCGCATCCTGCGCGGCGAGTTCACCTCGCTGGGACGGCAACTCGCCGAGTTGTGCCAGTTTCCCCGCTACACTCGGGAAAATATTGATGCGGTCGTCGTCTATGACGGGCTGGACAACTACGAGCGCGCCTACGCCCGCGGCAAGGGCGTGTTGTTTTTGACTGCCCACTTCGGAGGCTGGGAGCTTTCCGCGTTTGCCCATTCCCTGCAGGGCCATCGTGTGAACATTGTCATGCGGCCCATGGACAATCCGTATCTGGACCGCATGCTGCAGAGCTACCGCACGATGCATGGCAATAAAGTCGTTCCCAAGGACGATTTCGTGCGCGGCCTGCTGGCGGCGATGAAAGCGGGAGAGACTGTCGGAATCTTGATGGATACGAATATGACTCCGCCGCAGGGTGTATTCGTGGATTTCTTCGGAATTCCGGCTTGCACGGCAAGCGGCCTGGCAAGAATTGCATTGCGCACGGAGGCAGCGGTCGTTCCCGGCTTCACCATCTGGGATGAAAGCCTGGGCAAGTACCGCCTGCGATTTGATCCGGCGTTGGAATTGGTGCGCACCGGCGACCTGGAGGCGGACATAGTCGCAAACACGCAGAATTTCACCAAAGTGATTGAAGATTACGTGAGGAAATACCCCGAGCAGTGGCTTTGGGTACACCGGCGCTGGAAGACACGGCCGCCGGGAGACGACCCGCTCTACTGAGGTTGGTTCCGAGTGTAACGTCTACCCTGTTTGCCTTAACTGTCGAGCAGAACACCTTAAGGTTCAACTCTTATCAACTTATAACCGCAAGACCCTCATCAGAATTCCTAGAAAGCCCAAGGAGGGTTTATGTCTGCGGTACGGCGAAGTCTGCCGAGTTTAGTTTCGGTCTTTGTCCTAATCTGTTTTTCGGTTTTCGCCATCATCGAAAGCAGTTGCGGAAGCAGTAGTCACACAACCAGCACTACGACCACTGGCGGCGGCATGGGCGCTACTGGCACGACGGGAACTGGCACGGGCACGGGAAGTAGCTCCGGAGGAAGCAGTGGAGGCAGTGGCAGCGGGGGAAGTTCGAGTGCGAGCGCGCCACAACTCTTATACGTGGCGGCGGGTAGCGGTGTTTCGGCCTGGCAGGTGAACTCGGATTCATCGCTGACTGCAGTATCGGGTTCGCCGTTTGCCCTCGGCGGGCAGAACGTGGTGGCTGATCCGGTGGCGAAATTCGTATTCAGCCTGGGTGGCACCGCACCCAGCAATGTGGCCGTGGATACCGACGCGATCTCCTCGGATGGATCGCTCAAGGTCTCATCCACTTATCCGGACAGCACCTTATCTTTGGGAATGTCGATCAATCCCTCAGGGACGGCGTTGTACGTGGGCAGCATCAGCGCGGCACAACAAAATCCGGGATGGAAGATTTTCGCAGTGCAATCCGATGGTAGTTTGAAATTTATTTCCGGCCTGGTGAATCAGATCGCCAATCGACTCATATTTACCGCAGACGGAACGAACGCTTACGACGCGTATTGTTACCATCTGGCAGCGAACATCGAGCACTGGGCCGTAGGTAGCGACGGAAGCCTGACGCCGGTGAGCGGGCAAGTGACGCAGATTGAGTCCATGAACGAATGTCCGATGCAGGTAGCCATCACGCCGGACAACAAATTGCTGGCGGCCACTTGGGTCAACGCCGATCAGACGGGCGCTCCCGACAACCGGATTGTGCTGTATTCCATTGATCCGGAAACCCACGCGCTCACGCAGGTTAGTGGTGCGCCGTTCAACGCCAGCGGAGCGGGCATGGATGCAGCGTTCGATCCGTCGGGGAAATTTCTGGCGGTCGCGCAGAACAACGGCCTGGGTGTATATCAGGTCAGTCAGAATACTGTTACAGAAGTTCCGGGATCGCCATTTGCCAACGGCACGAACTTCAACCGCGTGATATTCAGCCCGTCGGGAGGTTCGATCGCGGCGATCAGTAATGCTGGCGGCCAGCTATACGTTTTTTCGTTTAACAGTTCGACAGGGACTCTGACGACTGGGACCGGTTCGCCGGTGTCGATCAGCGGCCCGCGTGACCTGGCTATGAGCAGCCAGTAGGTTGAAAGCGGTTACGAGTTCTAGATCAGCCATGAGCAAAGAGCAAAGAGCAAAGAGCAAAGAGCTAAACATATTAGCTCATCGTTCATCGCTCATGGCTCATCGCTCATCGCTCACTGCTCATCACTCACTGCTCATCACTCACTGCTCATTACTTGGAGGCCTCACGTTCTTGCCGCATTGTCCGCCGTCTTTTAGACGGACAGACTGCGCTTGAAGGGCTGCGATTGGGCGACGGTCAGGAGCACGGTTTGGGCCAGGCGTTCGAGGATGGCGAGATCGCCTTCGTCGAAGGCGAAACTCTGCGGCGAGAAGACTTCCAGGATGCCGACCATGTCGCGTTCATAGCGAATGGGTGCGGCCGCAAGCGATCGAATCTTCAAGCGGCGGCAGATTTCGGCTTCGACCCTGAGGTCGGTTTCCGTGTCGTCGCAACGCTGAGGCCTTCCCGTGCGGAGGCATTCTCCCGTGAAGCCGGAGTTCATGTCCACGCGAGTGCCGAGAGGCGGAGAGCCGCTGCCGACGCTGGCGCGGCACATCATCGGGCCCCCGTCCACCAGCGCAATTGCCGCTCCCGACCCGCGTAGTAGGCTTCGGGCGCGCTCGGCAATGACTCGCAGGGCCGTATTCAGATCGGGCCCGAGCGAGTGGAATTCGTATTGGACTGAGTTGGAAACCGCTAAAGCTGCCGGATTCTCCGACCCCGCCTCGGGTTCCAGGCTGATCGATCTGGTTTTGTACCAATTGCCCCCCGAACGGCTGTCCTGGCTGGGCCCGAGCACGCGGTCAACGGTAAGCTTGGGAGCCTTCCGGCTGGGTGCTTGATCGTTCACGGCGAGCCAGTGATCCAGCCGCTCCCGGGCCTCCTCGGGGAGTTCGGAAAAGCGGACCCCGGCACGGCCGAGAGCGTCGGCCCACGCGATATAACCGGTGGTCTCCAATTGGGTTTCCGAGTCTGGCAGGCCCAGCCGCAGATGCAGTTGCCGGCCACGGTCGAGCGGTATCACCGTCTGCATGGACAGTCCCTGCTCGCTTAAATCGAGGATCATGCCGCCGGTGACGCCGTCAAAACTGGCAAACACCGGGCCATTCACTTTGTGGCGAACACAACTGCGTCGTTCGGTGAGCATGTCGGTCCTGGGCTCGTGCGCCGTACCGGGCACGAAAATGATCCATACGAACAAACCAACCCACTCGCGATGCTTGGATCGCGGTGGGCATCTGATGATGTGACCTATCAGGATCATCGGGTCAAACACGCGCCAAGGGAAGTGCATGACCGGGTTCACCGCCTGGCGCTCGATGCACGCGCAGTGCGAGCCGATGGTCCCACGGCCGCTCGCTGTTCCGGTAAAATCATCTGTTCCCATGAATAACTTTGAACAGATCGCCGAACGTGAGCGGCAGTTTCTGCTGCAGACCTATAACCGGTATCCGGTGGTGCTGAGCCGCGGCAAGGGCGTGTTTGTCTACGACATCGAGGGCAAGCGCTATCTGGATTTCGTTTCCGGGCTGGGGGTCAACGCGTTGGGGCACGCCCACCCCAGAATCGTGAAGGCGATTCGCGACCAGGCTGCGAAACTGGTGCACGTTTCCAATCTCTACTACCACGAATACCAGGGGCCGCTGGCGGAGAAACTGTGTACGCTCTCGGGATTGAACCGCGCATTCTTTTCCAACAGCGGGACTGAGGCCATCGAGGGCTCCATCAAGCTGGCCCGGCTGGCCGGCCACCGGTCTGGCGGCGAGGCGAAGTGCCGGTTAGTGGCGCTGGAGGGTGCGTATCACGGGCGAACGTTTGGAGCTCTCTCGCTGACCGGGCAGGACAAGCATCGCAAGGGATTCGAGCCTCTGCTGGAAGATGTCACGTTCGTCAGGCAGAACGATCTCGAAGGATTGCGGGCGGCAGTGAGTGACAATACCTGCGCCATCGTGCTGGAGCCGATTTTCGGCGAAGGTGGCATTCACGAGTGCTCCGTGGAATTCCTGCGCGAGTGCCGCGGGCTGGCGGACCGGCATCGCGCCGCGCTCATTTTCGACGAGATTCAGTGCGGGCTGGGGCGCACCGGGACGATCTTCGCGTTTCAGAGCTTTGGGGTGACGCCCGACATTGTTGCCATAGCCAAGCCGATCGCCGCTGGGCTTCCGCTCGGCGCCTTTCTGGCGAAGGAGGAATTCGCATCGGCGATCTCGCCTGGGCAGCACGGAACCACGTTCGGCGGCGGGCCCCTTGGTTGCCGCGTGGCCCTCGAGTTCCTGGCGATTGTCGAGGAAGAGAAGCTGCTGGAAAATGTGAACCGGGTGGGAGCGTACCTGCAGCAGCAGTTGCAGTCGCTGGTCCAGAAGCGCGCCGCGGCGATCGGCGTGCGCGGGCGCGGGTTCATCCAGGGGATTCAGTTGGAGATTCCCGCCCGACCGATCGTGGACGCCGGCCTTGCCGAAGGCGTTTTGTTCAACAGCACGCAGGACACCGTCGTGCGGTTTCTGCCTCCATTCCTGCTGGAGGAGAAGCATGTGGACAAAGGTATTCGCGTGTTGAACAAGTTGCTGGGCAAAAAGCGGCGTCGGGAGCCGCAGCCGGAGCCTGCCCGCTGACCTGAGGCCGCGGGAAAAGGATCGGCACTCTCGCGAACCCGGCGTAAAAAAAAACGGGGAGCCGAATGGCTCCCCAAAGTGAAGCGACAGAGGCGTTGTTTCACTTAAATAGAGTGCGGCCATTATGAAACGGTTGTCCGGTCGGGCGCAAGAATTTAGTGTGCACGTAATATGAGGTCCCAGCCAGGGGAGCAACTTTCGCCGGTTTTGCCGGAGGGCGCCGAAGAGTGCTGGATGGATTTGGACGGCGCCCGCATGCGTTACTTGCGGGCCGGTTCCGGGCCCCCCTTGATTCTGCTGCACGGTCTGCTCGCTTATTCGTTTTCCTGGCGGTTCACGATCCCCGCGCTGGCGCCTCATGCCACGGTCTATGCACTGGATCAGTTGGGGGCGGGATTCTCCGACCGTCCTCAGGGTCTGGATCATTCCATGCGGGCGACCGCGCTGCGCGTCCTGAAGTTTGCGGCTAACCTGGGATTAGCCTCTTTTGACCTGCTGGGCACGTCCCGCGGCGGGGCGGTTGCCATGTGTGCGGCGGTAGCGTCGTTGAGCGGCGAAGGCCCGCGCGTGCGGCGGCTGGTCTTGGTCTGCCCGGTGAATCCTTATTCGCCCCACGGAACCCGTCTGGCGCCCTTCCTCGCAACACCTTTCGGGGCTGCCGGGTTTCGCTGGGTGGTCGCCCGGATGCCTTTTCTCTTTTCTTACGGACACGGCCGCCTGTACGCCGAGCCCAGCAGGATTCCTGCGGACAGTCTGGAAGGGTATGAAGCCCCGCTGGCCATCCCGGGATTTTTCGAACATGGATTGAGCATTGTGAGAACCTGGACGCCGGATTTGAAGGAACTGGAACAGCTATTGCCGAAGTTGCGGGATGTTCCTACTCTTCTGATGTGGGGAGACAAAGATCCGGCGGTGTACGTATCGTCGATGGAGCCGCTGGCGCGGAATTTTGCCCAGGTGAAGAAAGTTGTCTTTCGCGGCATTGGGCACCTGCCGTACGAAGAGTGTCCAGAGCAGTTTAATCAGGCCCTGGTTGATTTTTTAAGCCATTGAAGCTGTACCTGGAAATCTTCCGGTGGAGATAGCAGCCCTCCGCTGTCTCCCGCCGGAACGGGCGGTTGTTCTACCCAGATTCTCTAAGCCTTCATGACCCAGTCCATTCTCGACCTGTTGCGGAATGCGGTGGTGCAGTACGGCTATTGGGCTGTGGGGGCTGCGCTGCTGCTGGAGAACGCCGGCGTGCCCGTTCCCGGCGAAACTATTCTCTTACTGGCCAGCTTCCTGGCGTACTCCGAGCATGCTCTGCGCTTGCCCTGGATCATCGTGGTAGCCACAATTGCGGCTACGCTCGGGGACAATCTGGGATTCGCGCTCGGTTATTACGGTGGGCGTCCCCTGCTGCTGCGCTATCAGTCCATCTTTCGCATCAAGAATGCCACCATTACCCGGGGAGAGGACCTGTTTGCCCGCTATGGAGCGGTGACCGTGTTCTTTGCCCGTTTCGTCTTTGGTATGCGAATCATCGCGGGACCGATGGCCGGCGTATTGCGCATGTCGTGGCGGAAGTTCCTCGTCTGCAACTTTCTGGGTGCGGTGGTCTGGGTCAGCGTGATCTCCAGCGCCGGATACCTGTTCGGCCGGCACTGGGACCGGTTGGAGGAGCAGTTGAAGCGGTTCGATCTGGTGGTGGTGATTTTGCTGGTGATGGTCGCGGCTTTTTTGTGGTGGAGGAACCGGAACAAGTAGATCTCGATGTCTTCCCGCGCTGCTTTTGTCCTTCAATTTGCGCGAGCAGTGGCTCAACTTGGCGGACCAATGGGTCCGACCCCTGTCTCAGCGGGAGCCGAAGGTGTGCCCGAGGGAAAGTCCTACGCGGAAGACGTTATTGGAATGGAACTGCACGTTGTTGATCACGTAATACCAGTGGGCTTCCGGCCGGGCAAAAAAATTACGCCAGAAGTAATACTTCACGTCCGCGCCCGCGTGCACCAGGAAATGAGTGCTGTTGATATTGATGCGGCAGCCGCTGGCACTCAGGCCGCAAGCGCCAAATTCGTTGTAAAACAGCACCGTCTGGCCGCCAATCCCGGCCATGAAATCGCCGCCGCTCTTCTTATTGAATCGGGGTGCGTACACGGCGTTCACGTCGTAGAGAAACGGACGGTAGGGCTGAAACCCATTGTAGATGGCCTTCTTGTCCCGAAATGCCAGTTCGGCGTTGAAGCCCAGGCGCCGCGGCGAAACATACTGCAGGCTGGCGCTCGGATACATTCCCCCTTTCTCCGCCGGCGGCAGGAAGCCTATGGCGGCAGTGGTGTTCTGCGAGGACCAGAGCGTGCTGGCCCCCACCGCGAAGTCCACTTGTTGCGCCACTACGAACCGGACGGGCGCCAGCAGCGCGCATGCGAAGACTGCGAGACCGAACCTTCTCATCCACCCCCCTGAGAGCGGAATCCTACGACTGAGCGGAAACCGGACAGACGCCTGGGAACGAGCGAATCTGCTACCCCATCGCTCGCCGAACACCGGGCATTCAGCGACCGTTTAATCTGGACCGATAGTGTATCCGATGGAAGCTCCGGCATGGACCAGGTTGCCGGAGGTGAAGTCTCCGCTATTGTTCATGACCTTGTAGTAGCGAAGCTCGGGACGAACAAAGACGTGTCCCCAAACGTAGTAGCGGATGCCGCCCCCGAAATCGACCAGGAAATGATTGGAGCTGTTGTAGCAGGCGCCGAAGTACACGCAGTTGCTGGTCGGAGTGTAGCCGTAGAACCGAGTGGTCTGCCAGCCGATGCCGGCCATCAGGTCAAGGCCAACTTTCTTGCTGAGCTTGGGCTGATAAATGGCATTGATGTCGAACAGGATGGGACGGAAAGGCTGCCCGCCCGCTCCCCCGTATTCTCCCTGCCCTGCTTTCCAAGTGGCGTCGAAGCCGAAGCCGATGCGCCGGTGGAGCACGACATCGGCGCCCAGATTCATATATAGTCCACCCTTTTCCGGACAGGTGAATAATCCGCTAACGGAGTCGAAGTTGCAGCCGGCGGCTCCCGGCGACATCAGCGTGCCGAAACCGATCATGGCATCGGCTTGCTGCGCGGAGGCAAGATTGGGGAGCAGAACACAACAGGCGAGGAGCATCACAGCTAGGGCGGACTTTCTCAAGGGAACCTCCTGGAATCGTGCTTTCTGGCCGTAAGATGCTAGCGGCAAACGATTTGGATGCAAGCACTCACCCATGCCCCATGATAACTGGAGCGGGAACGGGATTCAAACTGGCGGCTCAGTGCCGGAGCAGTTGAGCTCACGCGCCGCCCTGGGTGTAAGCCAGGCATTTACGTAATTTGAGCGAATTCGGCCTTCTGACTACGACCGCTTCAGTCCGCTTCCGCCGCCGCGCAGGACGTGATCGATGGATATGGCGCCGCCGCCGAAGAACATCAATGCAAAGCCCAGGGCCGCGGCCGCAAGCGGAAATTCAAAACCCGGATGGTCCGGAGTTCCCATGAGCCCGTTGTGCCAGTGCACTTTCCAGATCGCGACCGCCAAATCGATGCACAGCGCGAAGGCGGCCAGCCGCGTGAAAAATCCCGCCAGAACCAGCAATCCTCCGATGAGTTCTGTGAAGGCGGCCACGTATCCCAGCCACGCAGGAATCCCCATGTTGCCGACCATATGGGAAAACTGCCGCAGGCCGCCGAACACCTTGTGATACCCGTGCGCCGCCATGATGACGCCCAGGGCGAGGCGCATCGCGACCAGGGCAAGAGGTTGCAGACGATCAAGGTAGCGCACGATTCCTCCTTGCGGCATAGAGTACATCACGCGGACCAGTCCTGCGTCCCAGTACTCCGAGTGTCCCGCCCCGGGTGCCCCGCCCCCCTCTCTCCGCGCATTTTGCGGAGAGAAGGAGGGGGATTTTGACTTCATTTCGGATTCCAAATCTGACTTCACGATTTGTTTTCAAATCAAGGGAAGTCAACGTCCCCATACTCTTTCGCAAACCCCGGCGAAAGCAGGTCGGGCACCCCGAGATGAGAGCTCGGATCTGCAGTGGCGCGAGCCGACCTAAAGGCTGCGGATCCAGCAGTTTGATCGGCCGATGTAGTACCTCCGTACCGTGCCTAGTACTTCAGTTACCGGTTTAGACATACCGAAGCGTGTGCTGCATAGGCGACGCAATCAATAGTGTAGGCAAGCGTTATCGCCACAACCTGTAGTAATCCCTCCTTGGGCTTTGCGTCCAGCATTCCAGGAAACAGGCAAAAAACACGGAAAAACGCGGAGATTCGCTCCGAGGCTTGGTGGTTCGGGGCTGATATATGCTCTGGACACCGAAAGCCCTCGAAGCCGATAGAGAGGGCAGGAAGTCTCCCCTATGGAAGCCCGCAACGGCGGAACGCAGCGCGGGCTGGTTCAGTGGAAAAGGTAAAGGAACTATGGCCGACTCGCGAGAAGTTATGAACATTCGCCAAGCGTCGCAGTATCTGGGCGTGAGTCCGGACACTTTGTACAAGTACGTTGGCGAACAGAAGATTCCCGCGTTCAAGCTCGGCAATCGCTGGCGCTTCAAGAAATCGAAGCTGGACCAGTGGATGGAAGAGAAGTCGAGCGAGATGGAACCGCAGGCGAAACGAAAACCCAAGGCAGCGGCTAAGGCCGCGGGACAAGTTTAGATAAACCGTCGCGGGCGCCAAGGGCCGGCGACAGACAAAAAGGTGGGCACATGTTTGGATTCGGATCGAAGTCCATTGTTGGTCTGGATGTGGGCTCCTCCAGCATCAAGGCGGTGGAGCTGAAGAAGAAGGGCGGGCAAATCGAGGTGGCGCACCTGGGCCTGGAGCCGCTGTCGTCCGACATCGTGGTGGATTCGATGATCGTCGACTCGGGCACGGTCTCGAGCGCGATTTCGAAATTGTTCCTCGATAACCAGATCAAGACCAAGGCCGTGGCCACCGCGGTGAGCGGACACTCGGTCATCGTGAAAAAGATCTCCTTGCCCTCCATGAGCGACCAGGAACTGGCGGAGACGATCGAGAAGGAAGCCGCCCAGCACATTCCTTTCGACCTGGCCGACGTCAGTCTTGACTACCAGATCCTGTCTGACGAGGTGGGCAGCCCCCAGATGGATGTGCTCCTGGTGGCAGTCAAGAAGGACAAGATTCTCAACTACACCAACGTACTCTCGATGGCGGGGCGCACCCCGGCTATCGTGGACATCGATGCGCTGGCTCTGCAGAACTGCTACGAGTACAACTACCAGCCCGCGCCGGGGCAGGTTGTGGCCCTGCTGAACCTGGGCGCCAGCGTCATGAACATCAACATCGTGAAAGGCACGACGCCGCTGTTCCCGCGCGACGTCAGCGTGGGCGGGCATCAGTACACCGATTCCCTGCAGAAGGAACTGGACCTGAGCTTCGAAGACGCGGAATCGCTGAAGCTGGGCAACAAAGTCGGAACGGTGAGCGAAGACGCCAAGCAGCCGATCCTGCAGCAGGTCACCGAGATCATCGTGCTGGAAATTCAGAAGACGTTCGACTTCTTCCGCGCCAGCGCGGCCGGAGAGCACATCGAGAAGATCTACCTGGCGGGCGGTTCGTCGAAGGTGCCCGGCCTGGTGGAAGCATTACGGCAGGAGTTTTCGATGCCGGTGGAATTGCTGAACCCGTTCCAGCGCGTGACCCCGCCCGTCGACGGGCACGGAGCGGAACTGGTCGAGCAGAATCCCGGCCAGCTGGCAGTGGCGGTGGGCTTGGCCCTGAGGAGCTTTGAATCCCTATGATCAAAATCAACCTGCTCGAAACCTCCAAAGGCAAAGGCAAACGCGGCGGAATCGCGGCGCCCTCGATGCCTTCGATCGAAATGGGCGATATGGGGTCGCCCAAGCTGAAGGTCCTGGCCATCGTAGTGCTCGTCGGCCTGGGCAACCTGGGCTACTGGTATCGCCTGGACCACGAGTCCCAGGCCATTGCCGCCAAGATGAAGGTCGCCGAACAGAAGAATCGCGAACTGGCGGATGTCAAGGCGCGCTTTCTGGAGCGCCAGACTCAGGCCAATGCGTACCAGCGCCGGGTCGACGTCATCAAGCAACTGCACGATGGGCAGACAGGTCCCGTCAACTTGATGGCCATGCTGGGCGAGACGGTCAATAACACTGAAGCGATCTGGCTCAGCAAGATGGACGATACCGGCCCCTCAGTCAATCTGGAAGGCACGGCCCTGAGCACCGATGCGGTGGCCAATCTGATCGCCAATCTGCAGAAGACCGGATTCTTCCGGGCGGTGGAGATCAAAGAAACGTTCCAGGACGAGACCATCAAGGACATGCAGGCGTTCCAGTTCACCCTGACCTGCGAGAAGGGGAAGTCGTAAAGGCGGACCACCTATGGCGAACTTTAGCGAATTATCCGGGATCAAGCAGTGGGCAGTGGTGATTCTCGGGGGAGCAATCGTAAGCGCGGCGCTGTACTTCACCGTCTTCAAGAGCCAGGCGGACAAGAACGCGTCGGCGCAGCATGCCCTCGAGGAAAAGATTCGCGAGAACAACGAACTCGAGTCTTACCGGCCGAAGCTCAAGCAGATCGAGCAGCAACTGGCGGAGCTGAAACAGCAGCTCGAGATCGAAAAGCGCATCGTTCCCGACGAAAAGCAGATTGACGGCTTCATGACCATCATGGACTCCGAAGCCACCCACGCCGGAGTGGAACTGCGGCGCTTCACCGCCAAAGACGTGAAGTCCCAGCAGTACTACAGCGAAGTGCCCTTCGACATGGAGTTGGACGGGCCGTACTACTCGACCCTGAACTTCTTCGACCGGGTGAGCAAGCTGGAGCGGATCATCAATATCAGCAACCTGATGGTCTCCACCACCAAGAACCCCGGCGGAGCGAAGGCCAAGCGCACTTATCAGTACGCACCCAATGAGAGCGTGGTCGCTACCTTTACCGCGACGACTTATTTCAGTCACGATTTGACACCTTCCGCGGCAGGCGCCGGGGCAAAACCCGGAACGCCGGCGGCGAAGAAGTAGGGACCGCATATGAAGCTGACGACTGGCATTGTGGCAATGGCAATGATGGCGGGCGGGATGTGGTCACAGAATCCCTCGGCCATCGACAACGCGCGCAACACCGTGAAGTCGCTGCAGCAGCAGCAAGCTGCCAAGCCGGCTCCCGGCGCCCCGGCACCAGCCGTGAAAGCGGCGGCTATTCCGGGCGCGAAAGCTGCGGCCCCCGCGCCGAAACCAGCTGCTTCCGCCCCGGGGCAGACCAACAAACTGCAGCATGTCAACGTGGTGCCCGGCGCCAATGACATTCAGATCGAGATCAGTTCCACCCACGCCGTCACGCCGCGCGTCACCAATCTCAGTTCGCCGGCGCGCCTCCTGGTGGAACTTCCCGAGACCGTGGTGGCCAGCTCACAAAACAAGATTCCGGTCGGCAGCGCTGGCGTGAAGGGCGTTCGCATCGGGATGGACGGCAAGACTCCTCCGACCACCAGCGTGGTTGTGGATCTGGAAAAGGCGTTGCCGTATGAAATCGCCCCCGGCCCCGCGGGAAAGACGGTTCTGATCCTGCACACGCAGGATGCGGGAGCGGCGGTCGCAAAGAGTACGCCCCCGGCTCCCGGAAAGAGTGCCGCGCCGCTAGCCAAGACGCAGGCGCCCGCCAAGCCTGTGGCTGCGCCAAAAGTGGCGGATGCCAAGGCTCCGGCGGCAAAGCCGGTAGCGGTGGCGAAAGTGGCGGATGCGAAAGCTCCCGCCGCCAAGCCCGCGGCAGCGCCGGTGAAGGCCGATGCCAAGCAACCCGCCAAGACGGTAGTTGCGGCGAAGCCTGCTCCTGCCATTCCGGCTCCGGTCAAGGTTGCCGAAGCTCCGAAGCAACCCAAGCCGGAAGAGAAGAAGTGGGCGATGAGCGGCAAGCGTGACCCTTTCTTCAGCCCGGTCGTGCAGCAGTCGGGCTCCGGGTGCGCCACGGGCAAGAAATGCCTGGAGATCGGCGCGATCAACCTGCGCGGCGTGGTGAAGTCGGATAGCGGCTTTATCGCGGTGGTGACGAACAATCTGAACAAGGCATATTTCCTCCGGGAAAACGATCCTGTATTCAACGGCTACGTGGTGAAGATCACCGGCGACTCGGTGGTGTTCCAGGAGACGATCCAGGACAAGCTGGGCAAGTCGTTTACCCGGGAAGTGGTGAAGAGAATCATGGCACCGGCAGTTTAGGCAGGACGGCGCGATTCCGGAGACGGGGCGCCGAAATCAAGTTGCAAGAAGGACACGCGGGCCAGGCCCGCGGGTGGGGAGAAGCGAAATGCGAAAGCGACAACTGGCAATGTTCGTATCGTTGCTGCTGGTGCTGGGAGTGGCTGCGGCCGCCCAGGCGCCCAGCCAGCTCGATCGAGTCAACGTAGTCCGGGACACGGACACTATCCGAGTTGAGATGAGCTCCAGGGGCGCATTGACGCCCAAGGTGAGCACTCTGGACTCGCCCGCCCGCCTGGTGCTGGACCTGCCGGAGACCGTAATGGCCACCCGGCAGAAGGCCATTGCCGTGGGCGCGGCGGGAGTCAAGGGCGTGCGCATTGGAATGGATGGGCAATCCCATCCGACCACGCGCATTGTCGTCGATCTCGAGAAGGCTTGCGCCTACGAACTGACGCCTGGGCCAGCTGGCAAGCTTGTCCTCAGCCTGCATGCCAACGCGCCGGTCACGACCGCGGCTGCGGCCTCTCCTGCTCCCGTAAAGCCGGAAGCGGCGGCGGCCACGAAGGAATCCGCTGCGCCCAATAACTATGTCTTCGTGGAGCCTTCCTACCAGGCTAAGAGCGAAGAAAAGCCCGCGGTCTCCGACCAGCCGGCGGCTCGCGCCCAGGATGCGGCAGCGAAGTTCTCCGACAAGACCACGCCCGAACTGCTCCCGGTCAGCATGAATGCGGCTCAAGCCCAGGGCACGCAGGCTCCGGCGATTACGCCGGCCGTGAACCTGGCTGCCGAGCAGAAGGCGCAAGCGGGGCAGGGAGGCGCTGCGGTCGGCCCGAAGTACACGGGCGAGCCGATCTCGGTCAACCTGAAGGATGTCGATCTGAAAGATTTCTTCCGCCTGATTCACGAGATCAGCGGCCTGAACGTGGTGCTCGATCCCAACGTTCACGGCACGCTGACCATCGTGCTGGATGACGTGCCGTGGGACCAGGCGCTCGACATCGTGCTCAAGAACAACGAGCTGGCGCGGGAACTGGAAGGCAACGTTCTGCGCATCGCGACCGTGGATACCTTGAAGCACGAAGCCGACGCTCGCCGGGCCCAGATCGAGTCCGAAGCTCTGGCGGTGGAGAAGGTTTCGGTGACCCGCTTCCTGAGCTATGCCAAGGCCAAAGACGCCATCGTGACCGTCAAGAAGTTCCTGTCGCAGCGCGGCGATGTGGTGGCGGACGACCGCACCAATGCCGTCATCATCAACGATATTCCCAAGGTGATTCCGACCATCGACCGCCTGCTCACGCAGCTGGACCGCAAGACGCAGGAAGTTGAAATCGAAGCCCGCGTGGTGGCCGCAACCCGGCAGTTCGCCCGCGATATCGGCACCCAGCTCGGCTTCGGTTGGGGCAACAGCACGTCCACGGTGGGCGGCGCCAGCAGTGTGGGAACGTCCCCCATGGGGGTTTTCGGCGGACCTCCGCCGTTCTACTCGATCGTCGGTACTACGGCCCCCTCGGGCAACACACTCAACCAGATTCCGCTGTTTTCGAACCTGGGCGTAACCAGTCCGACCAGCGGTCTGGGATTCCAGACTTCGACTGCCAATATCCGCCTGGATGCCATTCTGACCATGGCGGAGTCCCGCGGGTTGTTGAAAGTGCTGTCCCGTCCGCGAGTGGTCACGCAGAACAACATTCAGGCCCTGGTTAAGCAGGGCGTGCGCGTTCCCATCGTGACCCAGGCGCAGTTGGGCGGTCCGCCGACGGTCACTTACGTTGACGCGTTCCTGCGCTTGACAGTTACTCCGCAGATCACGTCCGAGAACACCATCTTCCTGAACGTCGACGTGGAGAACACTACTCCCAACTTCGGCCAGCAGGTCCAGGGCAACCCGGAACTGATCACTCAGCAGGCCACCACGCAGGTGCTGGTGACCGATGGCGGGACGGTGGTGATCGGCGGCGTCATCCAGACGCAGAACTCGATCAACGTGACCCAGGTTCCCTTGCTCGGCAACCTGCCGTTCCTCGGAAACCTGTTCAAGCACACGCAGGTTACAACCCAGAACCAGGAGCTGATCTTCTTCATCACGCCGCGAATCATTCAGACATAGCAGCGGGGGTGAAACATTGAAACCGCCGGCCTGAAGAACCTGTCAGGCCGGCGGTTTTGCTTTAAGCGCTGAGCGCTGAGCAATGAGCCATGAGCAATGAGCCGTGAGTAGGAGCCTGGCTCCCAGGCCGGTCGGCAGACGCCGGGTTTGCTCATCATTCATAGCTCATTGCTCATAGCTCATAGCCATCCTGTTACACTCGCAATCAATGGACTTCCACGGGCGCCAGAAGAAACTGCGGCAACATCTTGCCGGTGCCCGCTTCGATGGGCTCCTGGTCAGCCATCTTCCCAACCTCCGATATCTTTGTGGCTTTACGGGAAGTGCTGGGCTTCTCCTGGTGCAGGAGACCGGCAGCGTTTTCGTCACTGACGTGCGTTACGACACGCAGGCACACGAAGAAGTAAAGGCGGCGAGGGTAGTCATCGCGAAAAAAGCTCTGCTGGAGGCCGTTGGAGAGCTTCTAGCCCGCGGGCGCAAGCGCGCCAGGAAGCGGACGATCGCAATTGAGGCCGAGCATCTCACCGTCGCGGAGAAGAAGAGACTGACCCGGATCCGGCCGGCAGGGGTGGTGTTGCAGGACGCGCCTCCGGTCGTCGAGCGGGCCCGTATGGTCAAGGATCACGACGAGCTTCAGCGGATCCGCGCGGCGGTTGCCTTGGGAGCCAAGCTCTTCGATCGCGCGCTTGAGGTTCTTCAGCCAGGCGTGAGGGAAGTGGAAGTGGCCGCCGCGATGGAGTTCACCGCCCGGCGCGCCGGCGCTGAGGAAATGTCATTCCCCACTATCATCGCGGGCGGTATGCGGTCAGCGCTGCCGCACGGCCGTGCTTCAGGGCAGCCGATCCCGGCTGGCGCATTCGTGGTTTGCGACTTCGGTGTTATACTTTCGGGTTATTGTTCGGACCAGACCCGTACTGTATGGGTCGGTAAGCCATCAGAGGAAGCTCGGCAGGCTTACGAGGCGGTACGGCACGCGCAACAGGCTGCCATTGACGCCGTAAAGCCCGGAGTGCCTGTGGGCGAGGTCGATGCGGCTGCACGTAAAGTTTTACGCAAGACTGGGTTAGGTCGATTTTTCACGCATTCCACTGGGCATGGAGTAGGGCTGGAGATTCACGAAAGCCCGCGCGTTGCCGACGGGCAACGCGAGATTCTGCAGCCTGGGATGGTCATTACCATCGAGCCCGGGGTATACTTCCCCGGCAAATGGGGCGTGAGGATCGAGGACATGGTAGCGGTCACGGCCGGTGGCTGTGAGGTACTGACGCCCACCAGCAAGGATTTTCTGGCAGTCTAGTCTTCTTAAATCTGAGCCGGGCACGAACTACCCCCGGCTTCTTCGCGCGCCCCTCGGGTTGCGCGGCGGGATCGGCGAAGGTCCCACCGTACACGAATGAATCAAAAAGAGCTGAAGGAACTCATCGAGTTTTTAATCGAGAAGGACATTGCCGAGTTCGAGTTGGAACGCGGCGATGTCAAGGTCCGGATCAAGCGCGCCGGGGAACCCACGGTCGTGCATTCCCATGCCGCTCCCTTTTTTGCGGTGCCGTCCGCGGCCGCTGCTGCGGAAGTGGGAACTGCGCCGTCGACTCCGCCCGCCGCGCCGCCGCCTGCCGCGGCGCCCGCGCCGCCACCTCCCGAAGAAGGCCTGCACACCGTCAAGTCGCCGATTGTGGGCACGTTTTATGAGGCGCCTTCCCCGGGTGCCCCTCCCTTTGTCAAGGTGGGCGATTCGGTGGAGGTGGGACAGATTTTGTGCATCGTCGAGGCGATGAAGCTGCTCAATGAGATTGAGTCGGATGTGGCCGGCGAAATCGTGAAGAAGCTGGCAAACAATGGCCAGCCCATCGAATATGGCCAGGAATTGTTCGTGATTCGGCCCAAAAAGTGACACTGGATGGTTCAACGGGCGCGCCGAGCCGCGCCTTTTTGTGTCTGCGAGTTACTGCTATAGGACGCGAATCTGAATCGGTTCGCTCGAAGTTCATATCTCAAGGATCATAGCTCTTCTCTCATGTTTAAGAAGATCCTGATTGCCAATCGCGGAGAAATTGCACTGCGCGTGATCTGCGCCTGCAAGGAACTCGGCGTAAAGACGGTCGCGATTTATAGCCAGGCGGACCGCAACTCACTGCATGTGCGCTTCGCCGACGAGGCGATCTGCATCGGACCCCCGCAGTTGGCGCAAAGCTATCTGAATATTCCGGCGGTAATCAGCGCCGCTGAAATCGCCAACGTGGAGGCCATCCATCCGGGCTACGGCCTGCTGGCGGAAAACGCGAATTTCGCCGAAGTCTGCCAGATGAGCGAGATCAAATTCATCGGTCCGCGGCCGGAAGTGACGCGCCTTATGGGGGAGAAGGAAAAGGCGCGCGCCGCAATGAAAGCAGCGGGCGTGCCCATCCTGCCCGGTTCTGACGGCATCATTCCCACCGACGGCGAAGCGCTGGAATGGGCGCGGCAGGTGGGCTATCCCGTGATCGTGAAAGCGTCCGCGGGAGGCGGCGGGCGCGGCATGCGCATCGCTCGCAATGAAGACGAACTCCCCGGCCTGTTCAAGGCGGCGCAGGCCGAGGCCGCCGGAGCCTTTGGCAACGGCGATCTCTACATGGAGAAATACGTGGAGCATCCCCGCCACATCGAGTTTCAGGTGCTGGCCGACGAGCATGGCAACGTCGTGAGTCTGGGAGAGCGGGAGTGCTCGATCCAGCGCCGCCACCAGAAGTTGCTGGAAGAATCTCCCTCGACCCAGGTGACGCCGGAGCTGCGCGCGCAGATCGGCGAAGTTCTCTGCAAATCTTTGGCGGCTATCGGCTACTGGAACGCCGGGACCATCGAGTTTCTGATGGATCAGAACCGGCAGCTTCACTTTATCGAAATGAATACGCGCATCCAGGTGGAACATCCGGTCACGGAGATGGTGACCGACGTCGACCTGGTGAAAAGCCAGATCATGATCGCTGCCGGAGCCCGGATGGACGAGGTGCTGCACGGGCCCATCGTGCACCGCGGGCACTCCATCGAGTGCCGCATCAACGCCGAGCATCCGGAGAAGTTCACGCCATCGGCAGGGAAGATCACCGCGTTCCACCCTCCCGGGGGTACGGGCGTGCGGGTGGATACGGCGGCCTATGCCGAAGGGGTGATCCCGCCTTATTACGACTCGCTCATTGCTAAGTTGATTGTGCGCGCGAAAGATCGCCAGGAAGCAATATCGCGGATGGCGCGCGCGCTGGAGATGTTTATGGTGGAGGGCGTGTTTACCACGATTCCGCTGCACCGTAAAATTCTGGCGGATCCCGATTTCCGTGCCGGAAACTTTGATACGGGATTCATTGAGCGTTTCCTGAAGAAGAACGGCAAAGTGTAGGGGCGGACGCCATCGTCCGCCCCGTGATGCGTGGCGACGCGTGCCCATTACCTGGGGATTGAGTAGAGTGCCCAGTATTGCGCGCTTCGCGCACAACCCCGGACGAGGGCTTCCGCAGCCACACGTTTTGCGGTAACCGGAACTTGCCTGCATGATTCTGCTCCCACGCCTTTACGCCATCGTGGACTCGTCCTGTCGCGGGTCGACTCAGGAATTGGTGACCTTGGCTGAGGACCTGGCTGGCGCGGGATGTACTCTCCTTCAATATCGAAATAAGTCGGGCAATGCGCGAATCATGCTGGAGCAGGCGCGCGCGCTGAAACAGAGATTGGGCGCCTCCGTGCGCCTGATCATGAATGACCGCGCTGATCTCTGCCTGGCGGCCGGGTTTGACGGCGTTCACGTCGGGCAGGACGATCTCGCCGCCGAGTCGGTTCGCAGCATCCTCGGCGCGCAGCGCTGGCTGGGGGTTTCCACCCACAATCCCGAGCAGCTTCAGGAAGCCGGCCTCACCTCGGCGGACTACCTCGCCATCGGGCCGGTGTTTGCCACCAGCAGCAAAGACAAGCCGGACCCTGTCTTGGGCCTCGACGGAGTGCGCCGCGCCCGGGCCGTCACCCGCAAGCCGCTGGTCGCCATCGGGGGGATTACCCGGCAGAACGCGGCCTCGGTCATCGAGGCAGGCGCGGATTCGGTGGCGGTGATATCCGATCTGTTACCGGAGCCACGCAAATCAGCAGAGGAATTTTTGCGGATTCTGCGGTAGAGTCATGTGACTCACTTCGGCCGCGTGCTGGCGTCAGACCCGCTGTGCAGCGCAATGCAGAAGGATGAAGTCAGAACGCGGAAGTCGATGCCCTGGTTACTTCTGAATTCTTACTTCCGCCTTCCGGCTTTACGGAGGAAGATCTGAGTACGCCTACGACGACGCGACCGCCTGCCAACAGCGACTGGGAAGTCCATACTCATCAGGACCAGGAACTCGTCCAGGGATTAGGACTGACCAGCGCGACCATGCTGGTGATCGGCTCGATGATCGGGTCCGGCATCTTCATCGTGTCGGCGGAAATTGGCCGCGAGGTCGGATCACCCGCGCTCCTGATCGGAGCCTGGGCGGTCGCGGGCTTCATGACCATCGTGGCCGCGCTTAGCTATGGCGAACTCGCCGCGATGATGCCGCGGGCCGGCGGCCAATACGTCTACCTGCGCGAGGCTTTAGGGCCGCTTTGGGGATTTCTTTACGGCTGGACTTTGTTCCTGGTCATTCAGACTGGAACCATCGCTGCCGTCGGCGTGGCGTTCGGCAAGTTCCTGGGCGTCTTCGTCCCTTCCATTTCCTCGACAAACTGGGTTCTTCACCTGTGGAAGGTTCCTCCAATTCCGATTGGGCCGATGGTCCTGGGGAACATGGACGTAGGTCTCAATACCCAGAACCTGGTTGCGATTCTGATGGTGATACTGCTGTCCATCGTCAACATCTTTGGGCTGAAGACGGGCGCCCTGATTCAAAACGTGTTCACAGCGGCGAAGGTTTCAGCCTTGCTGGGATTGGCGGTGTTCGGATTCATCTTCGGCCGCAACGCCGTGGCACTGGCCGCGAATTTTCAGGGAAATTTCTGGCATAACGCCGGACTCAGCGCCCAGCATGCCGTTCAGGTAGGCGTAGGCGGTCCAATCGTGATGGTGGGGACCCTGACCATTCTGGCGGTGGCGCAGGTGGGCTCGCTGTTTTCCGCCGATGCCTGGAACAACGTCACCTTCACCGCCGGCGAGGTGAAGAATCCCAGCCGGAACCTGCCGCTCTCCCTGGCTCTGGGCACCGGGGTCGTCATTGCCCTGTATATCGCGTGTAACTTCATTTACCTGACGGCGCTACCGCTGCAAGGAGTGGAGAACGGCGCCACTATTCTGGCGCGGGGTATCACGCATGCTTCCGAAGATCGCGTGGGTACCGCTGTGATGACCCAGATGTTCGGCGCGGCGGGCGGCCTGCTCATGGCGGCTGCCATCATGATTTCCGGCTTTGGCTGCGCCAACGGCCTGATACTCTCCGGGGCCCGCGTTTACTACGCCATGGCCAAGGACGGTTTGTTTTTCCGCAAAGTCGCCAAGCTGCATCCCACCTACAAGACGCCCGCGGTTTCGCTCATGGTGCAGATGGTTTGGACCTGCGTCCTGTGCATATCAGGCAGCTACGGGCAGCTTCTGGACTACATCATCTTTGCCGTGCTGCTGTTTTACATTCTGACGATCGTGGGATTGTTCGTGCTGCGCCGGACACATCCCGACGCCACCCGCCCTTACCGGGCGGTGGGGTATCCGATCTTGCCGGCAATTTACGTTGTCATGGCTTTATTCATCGATATCGTACTGTTACGCTATAAGCCGCAATACACGTGGCCGGGGCTGATTGTCGTACTGCTGGGGATCCCTGTCTATTATGCGTGGTCGCGGAGGGCGAGGGCCCAGGGAAGTACATCCGCATGAGCTCTAGCGCAGGAACCAAGGAGAAACCAAGACAGATGGCGAATCTGTGGGCAACCAAGCCGTTGAACCTGCTGATGGAAGAGGCTCGCGAGACCGGCGAGCACAGCCTCAAACGCACCCTGGGTGTGTTTCAACTGACCGCTTTGGGTGTGGGAGCCATCATTGGCGCCGGTATTTTCGTCATGGTCGGATTGGGCGCGCAATATGCCGGTCCCGGGCTCACGCTGTCATTCGTGCTTTCCGGGCTGGGATGCGCATTCGCCGGTTTGTGCTACGCCGAATTTGCCGCCATGATTCCCCTCGCCGGCAGCGCCTACACCTATGCCTATGCGACGCTGGGCGAGTTTCTGGCCTGGATCATCGGCTGGGACCTGACTCTGGAGTACGCGATGGGAGCCAGCACGGTTTCTTCGGGCTGGTCAAATCATTTCATCGAATTGCTAAACATTTTCCATATCAAAATGCCGCTCTGGCTGGCCTACGATCACTGGACGGCGCTGAAGACGGCCGAGAATGTAGTAGCGCGGCAGATCGCGCAGGCTTCGGATTCCTCCCTGGTCCCGGGCACCCAGGCCTTCCTGGACAAGGTTAGTGCGATCATCGCATCGCAATCTCCAGACTTAGTTCAGCGGGCGCATGAATTGCTCGGGGCCCCGCACCTGTTTGGCATGGAGATTGGCTTCAACCTTCCCGCCTTTATCATCGCCTTGATCATCACCGCGGTTCTGGTGGTCGGGATCAAGGAGAGTGCGCGTTTCAACGCGACCATCGTGACCATCAAAGTGGCGGTGGTGCTGTTCGTCATCGGCTTGGGCGCGCGCTATGTCAATAGCGGCAACTGGGGGACGGACTGGCACTCCTACGCGCCGCACGGCTTCGCTGGCATCGGAGCGGGAGCGGCGTACATATTTTTCGCTTACATCGGATTCGATGCGGTTTCCACCACCGCGCAGGAAGCCAAAAATCCGCAACGCGATCTGCCCATCGGCATGATTGCCTCCCTGGCCATATGCACCGTCTTGTATATCTCGGTCGCCGGAGTGCTGACCGGGATGGTGCACTGGCAGCAGATCAATATCGAGGCCCCGGTGGCGCGCGCATTCCTGGATCGCGGCCTCACCACGGCCTCGCACATCATCACGCTGGGAGCGCTGGCCGGACTCACCAGCGTCATGCTGGTGATGCTGCTGGGACAAACCCGCGTGCTGTACTCGATGGCGAATGATGGATTGTTACCCAAGAAGTTCTTCGCGGCTGTTCATCCCAGGTTCCGCACTCCCTGGAAGAACACCATTCTGGTCGGACTGCTGGCGGCGATTGTGGGCAGCGTGACTCCCATCGATGATATTGGGAGGATGGTCAACATCGGCACTCTCCTGGCCTTTGTAATCGTGTCGATTTCGGTACTGGTGTTGCGCCGCACGAATCCAGGCCAGCCGCGGCCTTTCCGGACTCCCTGGGTTCCTGTGATTCCGATCCTGGGCGTGATTTCCAATGGTTACATGATGTACAAGCTGGGCTGGGTCAACTGGGCGCGGCTGTTTATCTGGCTGTTCATTGGGCTGGCCGTCTACTTCAGCTATGGTCAGAAGCACAGCCGGGTGCAGGCGCTGCGCGCAGGGAATCCGCCGAAAGCTTGATGGGGTTGTGCGAGTCCGGCCCTCCGCACAGCGCGGAGGGCCGTTTTGCTTTATAGTCGTGGGTCGGCGGACGATGAGGGCTCGCAGCCAGGGGCGAATTCCCAGGTTGCAGGCGGGGCTCAAGCGACTGGCGTACCCGCTTCCTTACCGCGCCCCACCGACGGCATACCCATGAAAGCCTTGCGCAACCTCCGAACCATTGGCCTGCTTCTGCTGGTGGTTATGGGGATCGGGACGGCCGGTTTTCATTACATCGAGGGCTGGCCGTGGTTCGATGGCTTCTACATGGTCGTGACGACGTTCACGACGATCGGCTATCAGGAAGTGCATCCGCTTTCGCATGCGGCACGCATCTTCAACGTTTTCGTAATTCTGTCCGGAGTCTCGCTCGTGCTGTTGGGAGTCGGGGCGCTGAGCCAGGCTTTGCTAGAATTCGAGCTGCAGAGTTTTTTTGGAAGGCGGCGCATGGAACGCGACATCGCACGTCTCACGGACCACTTCATCATTTGCGGCATGGGGCGGGTGGGGCGCAGCGTGGCCCGGGAACTGTCGCGCAAGCCGGCGCAGTTCATCATGATCGAGCATGCGGAGGCCAAGCGCCAGAAGTTTGCCGCCGAAAATTGGCTGGTGCTGGCCGGGGATGCCACCCAGGAACAGACTCTGCGCGAAGCGCAAATCGAGCGCGCCCGCGGCCTCATCGCGGCCACTACGACCGATGCGACCAATCTCTACATCGTGCTGACGGCGCGCGGGCTCAATCCCCGGCTGAAAATTATTGCGCGGGCCAGCGAGGACGCGGCCGAGAAGCATCTATTGACCGCGGGCGCGGATTCGGTCGTGTCCCCGTATTCCTTCGCAGGCCAGAGAATCGCGCAATCCCTTTTGCGGCCGCACGTGGTGAGCTTCCTTGATACGGCCACAACCCATCTCGGCATGGACCTGGAGATCGGGGAAGTTCACATTACACCTGGGTCGACGTTCGCCGGGAAAACGCTGGAGAGTTCGCGCATCCGGCAGGAGCGCGGAGTGATTGTGCTGGCGATCAAGCGGCGCGATGCGATGCGCTTCAATCCCGCGCCCGACGAACGCATCGAGCCCGACGATTGCCTGATCGCCATGGGCGAGCCCGCGCAGTTGCGGCAGCTCGAACAGACCGCGTCTCCATCATGAAAATCGTCAGCGCCGAAGAGATGCGCTCGATCGATCGCGCCACCAGCGAGCGCTTTGGCGTGCCCTCTGCGGCGTTGATGGAGAATGCCGGAACCGCGGTCGCGGAGCACGTGCTCGCGCATTATGGCTCGGCGCAGCGTATCGCGGTTTTTTGCGGCAAGGGCAACAACGGCGGCGACGGCTTCGTCGCGGCCCGGCGTTTGCAGGAGAAGGGAAAGACCGTTCAGGTCATCTTGCTTGCCGACCCGGCTGAGCTTCGCGGGGACGCGGCTGCCATGTACAAAAGGCTTCCCGCGGCCCCCACCATCGTCCGCTCGCCGGAGGAACTGAAAAGCGGGCGCGTTCAGCCTTCTCTCTCCGGCGACCTGTATATCGACGCCATCCTGGGTACGGGTTTCAGGCCGCCCCTCCAGGACCTGTATGCCGCGGCAATCGACTTTCTGAACCGCAGCGGAGTTCCGGTTCTTGCGGTGGACATTCCTTCCGGCGCGGACACCGATGCCCTGGGTCCGCAAAAGGCAGCCATCACGCGGGCGGCGTCGATGGTCACTTTCACCGCGCCCCGTCCGGCACACGTGTTCGGCAGGCTCACCAATGGCCCTACTTGCGTGGCCTCAATCGGCTCGCCCGACGAAGCGGTGGTTTCATCGTTGCACCTGAACGTGATCACCGCAAAAGATATCGCGCCGCTGCTCGCTCCGCGCCCGCTGGATTCGAACAAAGGCCTCTACGGCCACGTGCTGGTCGTAGGGGGTTCGCTGGGTAAGGCGGGCGCCGCGGCCATGGCCGGAATGGCCGCGCTGCGCGCAGGCGCTGGGCTGGCAACGGTGGCGACCGCTCAATCGGTGCTTCCGACCGTCGCCGGATTCCATCCCGAACTGATGACAGAGCCCTTGCCGGAGACCGCCGCCGGCACGATCGCTACCGAGGCGGGACTAAGAATCGAAGAGCTTCTCAAGACGATGAGCGTGCTTGCGATTGGCCCCGGCATTGCCCGCGATTCCCATACTACAACGCTGGTGCGGTCGCTCGTGGCGAATCACAGGCTGCCCATGGTGGTGGACGCGGATGCTCTGAACGCATTCCAGGGACATACGAATCATATGAACGGTAAGGGGCGCACTCTGGTGATCACGCCGCATCCCGGCGAAATGGCGCGCCTCTCGGGGTGTTCGACGGCCGACGTGCAGAAAGATCGCCTGGGTGCGGCGCGGCAGTTCGCCGGCCAGCACGAGTTGATCGTAGTGCTCAAGGGATACCGCACGCTGGTGGTTCAGCCCGACGGCGAGGCTTGGGTCAACACCACGGGCAACCCTGGAATGTCCACCGGAGGCACGGGAGACATTCTCACCGGGATGGTGGCGGCGATGATCGCGCAGCATCCGCAGGAGGCGATGCTGGCGGCGTGTGCGGCGGTTCATCTGCATGGGCTTGCAGGGGATGTCATGCGCGAGCGCGTCGGGGAGCATTCGCTGGTAGCCACGGATCTGCTGGGCGGCTTGCCGGAAGCATTTGCGCGGGCGCGACGGGCGGCACGGGAAACATTTGTCCGCTGGGACGGCTGAGCTGGCCTCGCCCTGTAACGCCCTATCGATTTCCGGTTCGGAAGCTTTTAAGACAAGCGTCGGGGGATCTTTCAGCAGCCTGCGGAACGCTGCGCTGTTTCATCGTGTTTCGGGCATTCGCACCGTTTTTCCTTCCGCTGCGGAGCGCCGTGCTGCGTCCAGAATCTCTGTCACGGTCACGTTGGTCTCGAGTGATGACAAGCCATCTTCCCTGGCTCCCTCCAGAATCACCGCGCGCAGATAGGACAGTTCGCTGTCATAAGGCGGGGGCACGGGTTTGGCGGCGAGTTGTTCTTCGGGCTTGTCTTCTGCGCGCCGCACGCGAATCTCATCCCTCTTTACCGTGATTATCGAGCCACTTGCGCCGTACACCTCCATGTCTTTGCGGTCGAACGGCCAGTTCCAGGACGCCTGGATGATTGCCTGCGCTCTGGGATACGTGAGGATGATGGTGGCCTCGTCGTCGACGCGGGAGTAGATTTGCGGCTTCATCTGCTGCGTGACCGCCGTGACGGTCTGCGGCCGTTGGCCGTCCATCAGCCAGGTCATCAGGTCTGCGCCATAACATCCAAAATCGAACAGAGCGCCTCCGCCATTGAGTTTTGGGTCGGTAAGCCAGTCCAGGAACTCCGGTTGCACGCCGATCTCTTTTGGCCCTTTGTGGCCGTCATGGACCACGACCTTGCGAATGTCTCCCATCCATCCCTCATGGGCCAGGTCATAGGCCGCGTGATTGCTGCGATACCAGGAGGTCTCGTAATTCACCAGAACGTGGGTGTGCGCCGCGCGCGCGGCCTTCGCCATGGCCAGCGCGTCCTCGAGACTTACGGCCAGAGGTTTCTCCATCATGACGTGGACGCCGTGGCGGGCGCAGATTTCCACTACCCGTCGATGGTCGTAGGTGTTGGTGTAGGCCAGGACCGCCTGTGGGCGCGCCTTTGCAAGCATGTCGTCGAGATCGGTGAAAAGCTGCGCCTGGTCGAAACCGTACTTCGATGCGGCCTGGGAGAGCAGTTGCCGGTCCGGCTCTGCGATGCCAACGATGGTAATTTCCGGGCTATGGCGCGACTGCTCCAGAAATCCATGAACATGTCCGTGGACAAGCCCGACGATGGCGACGCGAAGGGGGTTACCGCCGTTCACGTTCTGCGCGCCGGCGATGCCCTGCAGCAGAAGGAGGGAAAGCAGTCCCAGGCTAATGATCCGCAACATGAGAGCCTCCGAGAGTCCCGCCAGCATAACAAACCAGGACTGTGGGCCGGCGCGACGATCTTCCGCTCTCCCCTTCGTCCTTCCGTACATTAACTGGATAGTTATCCCTGCTGTAAGCCTTTCAAAGGACATGGCCTGTGCCATTCAACTCGGCGCATGGCGACCGGGAATTCGGACGACGGGCCATGGTAACTTGTTCGGCAATAAGACCAAGTGTCATATTAATTTTGACCTATGACCCACTTCCCCCAACCGCACCCCACGCGGCGCGCGTCCCGGGTCCAGCTCGGAGACTCCGTTCTGGCTGCGATTCGTCTCGAAGACGGACGCCGCACCAAAGCTAAACTGCAGACCATTTCCGTAACCGGCGGGTTACTTCGCTTGGCGCAATGCCTTGCCCAGGGCGATTTCGTTGAGGTTGCGTTTCAGACCCAGGCTGGTCCGGTGCACGGCATGGCTGAGGTTCTCAGCCCCATGCAGGATATGCCGGATGGCGTGCTGCAGCCCTTCCGCTTTGTGGCCATCGAGGAAGACGATCACCGGCGCCTGCGCAGCTCGCTAGACCATGTAGCCATGCGCAGTGCCCTCGGTATGAAATCGAGCGCATT
>Ga0070741_10004246_pt1 | contig 33728 bp, 39 predicted proteins | sample Coa_R1_4_FD_66440 | JGI IMG/M metagenome (GOLD analysis project Ga0070741, IMG submission 66440) | Surface soil microbial communities from Centralia Pennsylvania, which are recovering from an underground coalmine fire - Coalmine... | ecosystem: Environmental > Terrestrial > Soil > Unclassified ... | reverse complement strand
GACGGATGGCACGGCACGCGGATGAAGCCGGAGCAGGTCGCCGAGCGCTTGCGATGGATACGCGAAATCGCTGAAAAAAACGGCCGCGACCTTGCCCGCTTCTCGCTCTCCCATCGCGTTTACATCGGGTTCGCCGGCCGATGGACCGAGACGGGCGGGTATGTAGAGGGTATTCTCGCTCCGCCCGCGCAGCTCGCGGAGTATCTGAACCGGTTCGCCGCCCTCGGAATCGAGGAGATCCTGGTAACGCCGCTCGGGGCCGACGGCTCGATGGAGAAATTCATGGATCGATTCGACGGCGAGGTGCGCCCGCACCTTGCCTGATGTCTGCTGATGAAACGCGCGGGGCGATCGCGCACGGTGCGGCGCGGTTCATTTGTTTGGGTCTTGAGCCGCCGTCTTCTTTGATTCTCCGAAGACCGTTCGCGCGATATCCTGCCCGGTCTTGCGCATTCGGTTGAGCAGGCGGCGCGCCCATACGAATTCGGCGCTCAGGATGCTGAGGCCGAGCAGGATGAGGAGCCATCCCGGGCCCGGTGTGAATATCATCAAGATGCCGAGCAGAACGACCGTGCCGCCGATGACGGCGATAACGACCCGGCGCGCCTGCCTGAGCGTTTCAATCAGCATCCAGGCGACGAGAATATCAGCCCCGCGCCGTAGTGCGCATCAAATTCCCATCGCGCGCGCCTGGGTAGGGGGCGCCCGCCTAAAGCGGGCGCCCGCAAACGCCTATTGTTCAGGTACGAGTTCCACCCGCCGGTTCTGCGCCCGCCCTTCGGGAGTGTCATTCGTCGCCACGAAATCCGTCTTCCCGAACCCTTGGATGAGCATCCGCGTGGCGGGAATACCCCGCTGTTCGAGGTAGTTCGCCACCGCCTCCGCGCGCTTCTGTGAAAGGCGCAGGTTGTAATCGACGCTTCCTATCGCATCGCAGTAGCCGTTCACGTGAACGACGACGTTGGGATGGTCTCGCAAGGTCGAGGCGGCCTCGTCGAGCACGGCGGCATCGCCCGGCCGGATGTTGTACCGGTTGAAGTCGAAGTGAACGCCGCGAAGCACCAGCTTTTCCTTGACCGGAGGCGGCGGTGGAGGTGGAGGCGGCGGAGGTGGCGGCGGTGGAGGTGGAGGCGGCGCAGGCGGCTGCACGATCGGATCGCACAGGAAGTGTCCGGCGACCAGGCCCACTGCGGCGCCTACCCCGGTGCCGATCAGCGTGCCGGTGATGATGCGCGGTTTGGTCTGCGCCGTGTCGCCGTTGACGTTGTCCGCGACGGCGAAGCCGATTCCGGTGCCGACTGCAGCGCCGGCCGCGGCGCCCGCAAGCGCGCATCGCCCCCATTGCCTCGGTTGTTGAACCTGGGCGCATCCCGCCGCCATCAGCGCCGCGCCCGCCCCGATCGCGCCAACCACTCCAAAAAGCTTCATCGATATCCTCCCGCGTCGATGAAAGAAGGAATCCGGTGTTCGCTACCGTGTAGCCTGCCGAACGGATCGCGCGGAACAGCTTTGCGAAGATTTAACAATGAGTAGGTCAGAGGAGACTCGTTGTAACGATCCCGCAACCGCGCCGAAACCGGCTCGTCGCCGGCAAACGCCGCGATGCACAAGCGCGATGTTGCGATGGGGGAAAGGAGCCTTGGGATGGTGCGAGAGGCGGGACTTGAACCCGCACGCCTTGCGGCACTGGATCCTAAGTCCAGCGCGTCTGCCGTTCCGCCACTCTCGCCTGGCTAGAAAGCTACGTGAAATACCGAGTCTTTTGAAGGGTCGTCGTTTGAGCGCATGCTTCGCACGCCGCTTCGGCGACGGCTCTCCCAGGGGGGCAGAATCCGCGAAGCCGCGCCGGTCTTACGCTGTAGTCCCTCGCAAGAGATCGCTGAAGGGCTGACAAGAGAGCTCGGCGCCCACGGGGCGGGACATCAGTAACTGGGATCGTGCGCGTGCGAAAAGATAAACGCGTACCGGAAGCGTTCGTTGTCAGGCTAGGCTCAGGGTTTGTCGGGTTTTCTACACTGCGCGACAGTCCTGTCCGAAATGTCGCCGGAGTGAAACGTTGCCGCGCGTTATTTCGGCGATCGGATGGCTGGCACGATAATCGCACAACCCCGCCCGCGTGAACTCAACGCACCTGGGCACAACACTGGCCTTGCCGATCTATCTCGACTACGCGGCGACGACTCCGGTCGACCCGCGAGTGGCGGAAAAGATGCTGCCGTACCTCACCGCAAAGTACGGCAATCCGGCAAGCCGCACACATTCTTTCGGCTGGGAAGCGGAGAAGGCGGTTGACAAGGCGCGCGAGCAGGTGAGCGCGCTGGTCAACTGCGACCCGGGCGAGATCATCTGGACCTCGGGAGCGACCGAATCTAACAACCTTGCGATCAAAGGCGCGGCCCGCTTTTACGCCTCCCGCGGCAGGCATCTCGTAACCGTCAAGACCGAGCACAAGGCCGTGCTCGACTCGATGCGACAGCTCGAGCGCGAGGGATTCGAGGTTACCTGTCTGGAACCCGATCCCAACGGTTTGCTCGATACGCAAAGGTTTCGCGCCGTTCTGCGCGCCGACACGATTCTCGCCTCGGTGATGCTCGTCAACAACGAGATTGGAGTGATTCAGGACATCGACAGCATCGGCGCTATCTGTCGCGAACGCGGGATCCTCCTTCATGTCGATGCGGCCCAGGCGACCGGCAAGGTGGCGATCGATCTTGCCCATTCGCCGGTGGACCTGATGTCCCTTTGCGCGCACAAGACATACGGGCCCAAGGGGATCGGGGCGCTCTACGTGCGCAAGAAACCGCGCGTCCGCCTCGAAGCGCAGATTCACGGGGGCGGGCACGAACGCGGCATGCGTTCGGGCACTCTCGCCACCCACCAAATCGTCGGCATGGGCGAAGCCTACGAAATTGCCGCGCGGGAGATGGCGGCCGACAATGAGCGAATTCGCGGTCTTCGCGACAGGCTGCTCGAAGGCCTTCTCAAGATCGGCCACGTTTACGTCAATGGCGACCTCGAGCGGCGCGTGCCGCACAATCTCAACCTGAGTTTCGCCTTTATCGAGGGCGAGGCGCTGATGATGGCGATCAAGGATATCGCGGTCTCCAGCGGCTCGGCCTGCACCTCGGCGACCCTGGAGCCGTCCTACGTCCTTAGGGCGCTGGGCCGCAGCGATGAGCTCGCCCACAGTTCGATCCGTTTCTCTCTTGGCCGCTTCACCACCCACGCGGAAATCGATTACGCGATCGATTTGATCTCGCAAAAGGTCCCGCGCCTTCGCGAGATGTCACCGCTGTGGGAAATGCACCAGGCCGGCATCGACCTGAACCAAATCAAATGGGCGTCATGACTGTCGCGAGCGCCGTTCGAACCGTCCGCCCGATGCGGGCTTATCCATAGGAGAAGCGCAAATGTCATACAGCGAAAAGGTTCTCGACCACTATGAAAATCCTCGCAATCTCGGCTCTTTCGACCCCGCGGACCCCGCGGTTGGCACCGGGATGGTAGGTGCGCCGGCGTGCGGCGACGTGATGCGGCTGCAAATCAGGGTCAGCGACGCCGGCATTATCGAGGATGCGCGCTTCAAGACCTACGGATGCGGGTCCGCCATCGCTTCGAGTTCGCTGGCCACCGAGTGGGTCAAAGGCAAGACGCTCGAGGAGGCGCTTCAAATCAGGAACAGCCAGATCGCGGAGGAGCTGGCTCTGCCGCCGGTGAAAATCCACTGCTCCGTTCTGGCCGAAGACGCGATCAAGGCAGCGATCGCGAATTATCGCGCGCGCCGGACCGCGGGCGACAGCCTTGGCGCGACGGATGCGGGCTGAACGCGCATTTTCATTCACCGGAAGCAAGCCGGAGGATTCGATGGACGAACCGATTCAGAAGCAAACATCGCGGACGGAAACGATGGAGCCGGTGATGTTTACCGATGCCGCAGCGGAAAAAGTGGGCGAGTTGATTTCCGAAGAGGGCGATCCCAACCTCAAACTCCGCGTGTCCGTGGCCGGCGGCGGCTGCGCCGGTCTCCAGTACAGCTTTGCCTTCGATGAAACCGCCAACCCCGACGATACGGTGCTCACCAAGGGCGGGGTGACACTGCTTATCGATTCGCAGAGCCTCGCTTATCTCAAGGGTGCCGAGATTGACTACGCCGAAGGCCTTGAAGGTTCCCGATTTGTCATCAGGAATCCCAACGCCACGTCAACCTGCTCGTGCGGCTCGTCGTTTTGCGTGTAGGGGTCGGGAGGGTTCCAAATGGCTATCACACTGACTGATGTTGCCGCGGACCGGGTCAGGACATTCATCGCGCGCCGTCCTGCTCCGACCCTGGGGTTGAGGCTTTCGGTTCGTACCTCCGGGTGTTCGGGGCTCGCGTATGCCGTCGAGTATGCGGACAAGGTCGAGCCCGGTGACGTCATGTTCGAGGACCGCGGGGTTCGGATTCTGGTCGATGCGAAGAGCCTGGTCTATCTCGACGGAACGCGGCTGGACTACGTGCGCGTGGGCATGAAGGAGGGGTTCAGGTTCGACAACCCCAATGCGCGGGAGAAATGCGGTTGCGGGGACAGCTTCAACGTCTGAAGGGCAACGAGTCGGCGATGCAGATGAATGCCTGGGTTGGAGAGGACTATTTCGCACTGTTCGGGCTTGCCCGCGCTTTCAGGCTTGATCTGCAGGCGCTTGCCAGCGCCTATCGCGGTCTGCTCGACAGGTGCCATCCCGACCGCTTCGCCCGCGCGTCCGACGCCGAGAGGCGCCGCGCACTCGAAAATGCAACCTATGTCAATCACGCCTACGTCACTCTGAGAAGGCCGCTTGAGCGCGCTCGTTACCTGCTCGAACTCGAGGGCGTTGACTGCCTCTCTGACCGCTTTGCCGCCGAACCGCCTGAATTCCTGGTCGAGCAGATGCAATGGCGGGAGGCGATTGAAGCCGCCCGGAACAATGGCGATTGCGCGGGGCTGCGTGAAATCGGCCGCCGCCTGGACGAAAAGTGCGCCGCCCTTGAGAGCGAACTCGTGCGGTTGTTAGACGAGGATCGAGACTTCAACCGTGCGGCAAAGCAACTCCGCATGCTCAGCTTCCTCGAGGCGATCCGGCGCGATCTCGGCCGTCTCGCCCAAACGCTCGGAGAGGCCGATGCTGTTTGAGATCCGGGAACCTGGAGGCGTCGCGCCGTCGGGTGAAAGGCGGCGCGCCGTCGGGATCGACCTCGGCACAACCTATTCGCTCGTGGCCACGGTCGACCCCGACGGCAAAGGACGGGTTCTCACCGACGAAGAAGGACGCTGGCTTTTGCCGTCGGTGGTCCGTTATCAACCCGAGCATACCGCCGTCGGATGGGATGCGTGGGGTAAAAGGAGCGAAGACCCCGCCAACACGATCGTCTCGGTAAAGCGATTCGTCGGTCGAGGCCGCGCCGATCTGCCGGCGGCGGCTGAGCGTACCTACCGCCTCGCCGAAGGCGGAGGGATGGTCAGATTCAAGACCTGCGCTGGAATCAAAAGCCCGGTAGAGGTGTCCGCCGGAATATTGAGTGTGCTGCGGGCGCGCGCGGAGCGCGAACTTGGCGGTGATCTTGAAGGCGCGGTTATCACCGTACCCGCCTACTTCGACGAAAGCCAGCGCGAGGCCACTCGCGATGCCGCTCGGCTCGCGGGTATCAACGTGTTGCGCCTGCTCAGTGAACCGACCGCGGCGGCCGTGGCCTATGGCCTGGATCGCGGCTCGGAAGGTCTCTATGCCGTCTACGACCTCGGGGGCGGGACTTTCGACATCTCGATCCTCAGGCTTTCGCGCGGAGTCTTTGAGGTTATCGCCACCAACGGACATACCATGCTCGGTGGCGACGATTTCGACCAGCGCATCGCCGATTGGCTTGCGACAAAGGCCGGCCTTGCGCACGCAGACGTTGGTCCGGTTGACGCCGGAATTCTTCTCGATGCGGCGCGCACGGCCAAGGAGAAGCTGAGCAGCGAAGACCAAGTCGCGGTCCGGACGGCACTGTCCGAGGGCCGGATGGTCGAAGCCAGGTTGACCCGCGCCGAATTCGAGCACATCACCGCCGATCTGGTCGAGCAAACTCTGATACCGGTACGGCGGGCGTTGCGCGACGCGAACCTTTCGCCCGGTTCGCTCGACGGCGTGGTGCTGGTAGGGGGCGCGACCCGGATGCCCCGGATACGTCGGGCGGTCGCGCGGCTTTTCGGGCGCGAGCCGCTCACCGATATCGATCCCGACAAGGCGGTGGCGCTCGGCGCCGCAATACAGGCAGAGATGCTCATCGGCAACCGAAGCGACAGCCTGTTGCTGCTTGATGTGATTCCCCTGTCGCTCGGCCTGGAAACGATGGGCGGGCTGGCTGAGAAGCTGATTTTGCGTAATTCGACGATTCCGGTCGCGCAAACCCAGGAGTTCACCACCTTCAAGGATGGGCAGTCGGCCATCAGCATTCACGTCGTTCAAGGTGAGCGCGAACTGGTCGCCGACTGCCGCTCGCTCGCCAGGTTTGAGCTTCGTGGAATTCCCCCGATGCCGGCGGGCGCCGCCCGGGTGCGCGTCACATTTCAGGTCGACGCGGACGGGCTGCTGAGCGTGACCGCGCGCGAGCAGCACAGTGGAGTTGAGGCGGCGATCAGCGTCAAGCCGTCCTACGGACTGACCGACGATGAGATTGGTGAAATGCTGCGCAGCTCGCTGCTCCATGCGCGCGAGGATGTCGAAGCGCGCGCGCTGGTCGAGGCCAGGGTTGAGGGCGAGCGAATGCTGATCGCCCTTGAGCGCGCGATCGGTCCCGGCGGAGTCGGATTCATCGACGAGACCGAGAAAAGCACGGTCAATCGACTCGCTTCGGCCCTGCGCCGTTTGCTGGGCGAGGGAGACGCCCGCCGGATTCGCCAAGCGACCGAGGCGCTCAATCGAGCCACCGAGTCGCTTGCGGCGCGGATGATGACCACCGCCGTCCGCGAGGTCCTGCAGGACGCATCGAAGTTTCCCTCTGCTTGGGCGGAAGGGAAGGGCTAGAAGATGCCGCGGCTTCGCGTGCTGGCGCATCAGATGCTCTGCCCGCAAGGGGGCGAATTCGAGGTGCGCCCGTTCACGCGGCTATGTGATGCTCTTATTGAACACGGAATTCAGCTCGAGCACGCCTGCGGAAAGGCGGGTGTTTGCGCGACTTGTCATGTGATCGTGCGCGCAGGAATGGAGTCGCTCGAAGCGCCCCTTGAATCCGAAGAAGATGCGCTTGACCGGGTGTGGGGCCTCACGCGGCAGTCGCGACTGGCTTGCCGCGTTATGGTCGGCAACGACGATCTGCTCGTTGAGATTCCCCGCTATAGCGTCAATCTCGCGCGCGAGGACGGGAACCGGTAGATGTCCGCGGACGACAAGTTGCGTCAGACTATTATCAACGACACCACTCTGCGCGACGGCGAGCAGAGTCCGGGGGTGGCTTTCTCGCTTGAGGAGAAGGTCGCCATCGCGCGCGCATTGGCGGATGCCGGCGTCCGCGAAATGGAGGTCGGCACTCCCGCAATCGGCGATGCCGAGCGTGAATCAATCCGCGCGATCGCCGGCCTGGGGTTGCCCCTGGTTCTGATGGTGTGGGTGCGGATGCATGAGGCCGATATCGGGGCGGCGAGAGACTGCGGCGCAAATCTCATCAACCTTTCAATCTCGGTCTCCGACGTCCAGATCCGTCACAAGCTGCGCCGCGATCGCGACTGGGTTCTAACGACGGTGGACCGGATGGTCCGCACGGTGCGCGACCTTGGATTCGAGGTGTCGGTCGGCGGCGAGGACGCATCGCGCGCCGAGGACGACTTTCTTGTCCGGGTCGCCGTGACCGCACAGAGCGCGGGCGCGCGCCGCTTTCGCTTCGCGGACACTCTCGGGGTGCTCGATCCCTCTTCCACGGCCGCGAAGATAAAGCGCCTGCGGAGCGAGCTCGACTGCGAAATAGAAATCCACGCCCATGACGATCTGGGACTTGCCACGGCAAATTCGCTGGCCGCCGCCATCGCGGGCGCCACGCATATCAGCACCACCGTCAACGGATTGGGGGAGCGGGCGGGCAATGCGCCACTGGAGGAGGTGGTGATGGCCTTGCGCCACCTCTACGGTATCGAGACCGGGGTGAACATGGCGCAATACATGGCCGTCTCGGAGCTGGTCGCGCGCGCTTCGGGACGCACGGTGGCGATGAACAAGAGTATCGTCGGCGATGCCGTCTTCACCCATGAATCCGGCATCCATGTGGACGGGCTGATCAAGTACGCCGCCAACTACCAGCATATCGACCCGCGTGAACTCGGGCGGCAGCATCGGCTCGTGCTGGGCAAACATTCCGGATCGCGGGCGATCATCCAGGCCTATGCTGATCTCGGCATCGACCTGAACGAAAACCAGGCGCGCTTGATTCTCGATCGCGTTCGGGAATTCGCGGTCGCGGCAAAGCGCCCGCCGCGGCGAGAGGAGCTGGAGCGTTTCTATCTCGAAGCAGTCGCGCAACGTCCGGCACAAATTTCGCGACTCGCAAGCGTGAACGATCAATGAGTGGGAGGGGAAAAATCGTGGGAGCGATGGCCGGCCTTTCGACGGCTGAGGAATTCCTGGAGTTCTTCGGCGTGAGCTACGATCAGGCGGTTGTCAACGTCAATCGCCTTCATATCCTCAAACGGTTCAATCAATACATCGCTCGCGACAAGGTCCCGGAAGTCCTTGACGAGGAAAGTGCAAAAAAAGCTTTCAAGACGCTGCTCGAACGCGCTTACCAGGATTTTGTCCGTTCCAACGCCGCCACCGAGAAGGTGTTCCGCGTGTTTCAGCAGGCGGCGGGCGTAGGCGAGGTCAGCGCCGAAAGCTTGCGGCTGAGCCTGCGTCCGCGCCGGGCCAAATCCGAGGATAGGACAGACACTGCTCCGAACAGCTCTCAAGGGCGTGTCCGGGCGGCGGTGGAGTAGGCAACGCCCAATCGCAGGCATCGATCGCCGCGGCGGTACCGAATGGAAGGGCTGTCCTTGCCCGCTCGCCGCTCCTTTCGGGCGGTTCGCGGGAGGCGATGCATGCACAATCTCTGAACAGTTCCTGCTCGCGCAGGCGGCACGAAGGTCGGCGACAGGCGCGATAGATCGGTCTACCTGCCCGTAGCGTGGGCGGTTTTTGTTCCGGCAAGATTCTTGCGCCGTCATTCGCGGGGGCCCCCTGATGAGCAGCCGGTCCTTCAATTCGAGCGATATCGAGCTGGTCACCATCTACGAGATCAGCAAGACGCTGAGTTCGTCCTTCGATCTCGAAAATGCGATGCGCGAGGTGCTCAACGTTCTCGCGGTCCATCTCGGCCTCCAGCGGGGGACCGTCACCCTGCTGGACGAATCCGGGGACTTGCGGATCGCCGCCGCAACCGGACTGACCAGCGAGGAGTGGCGCCAGGGACGGTTCGCAATCGACGAGGACAGTATCCGCAAGATCGCGAAGAACGGCGTGCCTACCGTAATCTCGGATGCGAACGAGAGCCTCAACCGCGCCGACACGCAGCCTGGAGGGGAGCGCGCCGACACGTCAATCTTTGTTATTCCGATAAAGTCCGAGCGCCGCTGCTTCGGCGTGCTGACCGTAGAGCGTCCCGGAAAGCCGCCGGTCAGCTATCAGCGCGATATCCGCTTTCTCAGCATGGTAGCGAACCTGATCGGTCAAACTGTCAGGCTCCATCAGGCGGTCGAATCCGATCGGGCCCATCTGATGCGTCAGAACAGCATGCTGCAGCGCGAGCTGCAGGGCAGGTACAAGCTCGAGAACGTCGTCGGCCAGAGCAAGCTGATGAACGAGGTCTTTGCGGACGTTCATCAGGCCGCGGCCGGCAATTCGACGATTCTCCTGCGCGGAGAAAGCGGCACCGGCAAGGAGCTGATCGCGCGGGCGATTCACTATCTTAGTCCCCGCAAGGACGCTCCCTTCGTGAAGGTGAACTGTGCGGCACTCCCGGAGACGCTGATCGAATCCGAACTGTTCGGACACGAGAAAGGCTCGTTCACCGGGGCGGTGCGCGAACATAAGGGCCGTTTCGAACAGGCTCATGGCGGCACGCTCTTCCTCGATGAAATCGGCGACACGTCGCCCGCGTTTCAGGCCAAGCTCCTGCGCGCGCTCCAGGAGCGCGAGTTCGAACGAGTCGGCGGCGTGCGGACGATTCGGGTTGACGTGCGGCTGATATGCGCGACAAATCGCAACCTCGAGGAAGCGGTCTCCAACGGCCAGTTCCGCGCCGATCTCTACTACCGGATCAACGTGGTTTCGATTCTGCTGCCGCCCTTGCGCGAGCGCCCCGAGGATATTCCCGGCCTCGTGCAGCATTTTCTAAGCAAGTTCAATCGCGTCAACGGTCGCAGCCTCGTCATCTCGCCCGAGGCGATGCAGGTCATGATGGCCTGCGCCTGGCCGGGCAACGTTCGCGAGCTGGAGAATTGCGTAGAGCGCACCGCGTTGATGGCGCGCGGCCCGACGATCGTTCAGCGCGACGTGCCGTGCCAGAGAAATCAATGCCTCTCGATGCTGCTATGGAAATCGAGGCTTAGGCCGGTCGATGTCCCGGTGGTCGCCGCGCCGATGAGCAATCCGGAAGCGGCCGGCGCCGACCGAGACCCCATGGGCGGCGGTCCCGCGGACTCGGAGCAAGCGCAGGCGCAACGCGAGCGCCTGATCAGGGCGATGGAAAAATGCGGCTGGGTGCAGGCGAAAGCCGCCCGGCTGCTCAACCTGACGCCGCGCCAGATCGGCTACGCGCTGAAAAAGTACGGCGTCGAAGTCAAACGCTTCTGACAACGTCTGCGCATCTGCCGCCGTTAACTCCCCCTGGATTTGTCGGTTCTGTCCCAGCCGCTCTGCGGTTTTGTCGGAAAGACTACACCACCCGCATCGTCACCGGAAAAAGCAGCAGGAAATCGCAGGCAGCGGACGGCCGTGCTCCGTGGCATACAACTTGCCCTCTCAATGCCGCATGGCAGACCTCGTACAACCGGCAATAGCGCGTGGCTCCGGGTCGAAACTTCTTTCCAGGATCAAAATTGAAGTCAACGGCCGCACCGGCGGCGGTTGCGGCGCCAGCAGCGCCGGAGGCAAGGCCTCCTGTGGTTCGGCGGCAGGGGCGGGCGACCTGGATCCGGAAATCTGGGAGAAGGTAAAGAACCATCCCTGTTACAGTGAAGAAGCGCATCATCATTACGCGCGCATGCACGTCGCGGTGGCGCCCGCCTGCAACATCCAGTGCAACTACTGTAACCGCAAGTATGACTGCTCCAACGAAAGCCGGCCCGGAGTCGTGAGCGAACGCCTTACTCCGGAGCAGGCCGCGAGAAAGGTGGTCGCGGTCGCGTCGGAGATCCCGCAAATGACCGTGCTCGGAATTGCGGGCCCGGGCGACTCGTTGGCCAATCCGGAAAAGACGTTCAAGACTTTCGAGCTGGTCACCCGGCAGGCTCCGGATATCAAGCTCTGCCTTTCGACCAACGGGCTCGCGCTGCCCGACTACGTCAAGCAGATCAAGGACTTCAACGTCGATCACGTCACGATCACGATCAACATGGTCGATCCCGAGGTCGGCGAGCGGATTTATCCCTGGGTCTATTTCCGGCACAAGCGCTACCGCGGGCGCGATGCGTCCAAGGTGCTTACCGAGCGGCAGATGGAAGGCCTCGAGCTGCTGACGGCGCACAAGATCCTGTGCAAGGTCAACTCGGTGATGATCCCCGGAATCAACGATGAGCACCTGGTCGAAGTCAACCGGGCGGTCAAGGCGCGCGGCGCATTCCTGCACAACATCATGCCGCTCATCTCCGAGCCCGAACACGGCACCTACTTTGGCTTGAACGGCCAGCGCGGCCCGACTGCCCAGGAACTGAAGGCGCTTCAGGACCGATGCGAAGGCGAGATGAACATGATGCGGCATTGCCGGCAGTGCCGGGCCGATGCCGTGGGGCTGCTGGGCGAGGACCGCAGTGCGGAATTCACAACCGGCAGGATCGAACAGATGCCGGTGGTGTACGACCTTGAATCCCGCCGCAAGTACCAGCAGGCGGTGGAGCGCGAGCGCGAGGCCAGAATCGTGGCCAAACGGGCCGAGATGGAAGCGCTCGCCGGCGAGTTTTCCGACTTGAAGCTGCTCGTCGCGGTCGCGACAAAAGGGGGCGGCAAAATCAACCAGCACTTCGGCCACGCCTCCGAGTTTCAGGTCTACGAAGTCAGCACGGGCGGAGCCAGGTTCGTGGGCCATCGACGCGTCGACCTCTATTGCCAGGGCGGTTTTGGCGAGGAAGCCGCGCTGGATACGGTCATTCGCGCGATCAATGACTGTCACGCGGTCCTTGTCGCCAAGATCGGCGCTTGCCCGCGTGACGAACTCAAGAAAGCCGGAATCGACCCGGTCGATCGCTACGCGCATGAGTTCATCGAGAAGTCGGCGCTCGCCTATTTCCGCGAGTATCTCGGCCGGGTCAAGTCGGGCGAAATCGTGCACCTCCGACGCGGGGACGCCCAGATTCGCCAGGGCGCTTTCGTAGCCGCTTGAATCGAAAGCGGTGAGAGGAAGGAACAGGCACACCGAGGATGGCCTTCAAGATTGTCGAAACGCAATGCACCGGCTGCTCCGCGTGCGAGCCGCAGTGTCCCAACAACGCGATCTATGAAAAGGATGGACTCTTTGCGATCAATCCGAAGAAGTGCACCGAGTGCATCGGCTTCTTCGACGAGCCGCAGTGCGCGGCTGCCTGCCCGATTGACGACACCTGTGTCGTCGATGACGCCTATCCTCGTTACGTCGCGAACTGAGGAGTTCAACCATGAACGTGACTTTTACGCCGAAAGCTGAGGCGTTTATGCGGCGGATGGTGCGGATGGCGGGCGCGGGGACGGCCGGCTTTCGGCTCGAGGTCTCGCCGGGCGGATGCTCCGGACTGGCGGCGCGCTTTGACGTGGAAACGGAGCCGAAGCCCACCGATTCCGTCATTGAGGTTAGCCGGTTGCGCGTCTTCCTCTCGCGGGAAAGTTGCCGGCTGTTGGATGGCGCCACGGTCCACTTTCTCGACACCCGGACCGAATCCGGATTTTCCATCATCGCTCCGAACGCAACGGCGTCCTGTTCCTCCGCTGCGGCGCCTCCGCCCGCGGTGGTGACAATCGACGTCCGCAGCATTCGTCATATCGGCCTGGGGGAAAGCATTCGAGGGTAGCGAGCAGGCCGCGGCGCCCGATCCTCGCGCCGGGAGCGCAGTCGGATGGGAGACATCAATCGTGATGAAGGGGTGGTCGAGCTGAACAACCCGCCCCGTTTCAGCTACGGGCAGAAGGTGCGCGCGCGCCGGCTTGTGCGCAACGACGGCACCTTCGCCGGCAAGGATATCGGCGATGTGCTGGTGACTAAGGGCGAGGTCGGGTATGTCGCCACGATCGGCACCTTCCTTCAGCAGTTCTACATCTACGGCGTTGATTTCGTCGACCGGGGTTATCGTGTGGGAATGCGGGCCAAGGAGCTGGAGGCGATCGATCCGGACAGCGAGAGCGTCAAGGAATGATTGGTGAAAGCGAGCCGAAATTTCAGTGGGGTCAGGCCGTGCGCGCGATCGGCGACCTCGTCAACGACGGCACCTATCCCGGCCGCGTTGAAGGCGAAACCCTGGTCAAGGCGGGAACGCGGGGCGAGATCGTTCAGGTTGGCACTCATATGGACTTCGGTTCGGTGGTTTACCTGGTGGAGTTCGCCCCGAACCTCGTGGTGGGATGCCTGGAAACGGAGCTTGCTCCAGCCTGAAAGGTCGATAGCGATGGCAGCGGCTTGCGCGACACGCGACAAGAGGCAATCGCGCGCGGTCCGACCGGCGCTTCATCCGAACGATCTCGATCGCAAACGGATCGAAAAGGCGTTGGCCAGGCGTGCTCGTTATCGGTATGTCACTCCGCGCGTATGTTTCGATGAGCGGGGCTATCGGGTGACAAGCCCGTGTTGCTCGCGCAACATCGACAAGGACGGTGGCGAAATCGACATCGCCCTCATTCAATTCGTTCCGCGCGGCCAGGCCTGGCGATTGTTCAGCCGCGACCACGATTGCAAGGAATGGGTGCCATACGGCGACTTTCCTTCGCTCACCGCGCTCCTCGAACCATTGTTGACCGATCGCGAACGACGCTTCTGGCAATGACGGACGCAATCTACCTCGACAACAACGCTACCACGCGACCTGCGCCCGAGGTGGTGGAGTCGATGATGCCATATCTGTGCGAATGCTACGGCAATCCGTCGAGTCTGCATCGGCCCGGCGTGCAGGCGCGCGATGCGCTGATCCGGGCGCGCGCGCAGGTGGCGGAGCTGATCGGCGCGAAGCCTCAGGAGATCGTTTTCACCAGCGGCTGCACGGAAGCCAATCATCTCGCGATTCTGGGGGCGCTCGCGGTCTCATCCGGCAAACGGCGCATCGTCAGCTCCGGCGTGGAGCACGCTTCGACTCTCGCGCTGCTGCGCGATCTGGAAGCGCAGGGTTTTCAAGTCAGATTGTTGCCGGTCGATCGTGACGGGCGGCTCGATTGCGGGCAGTTCGAGCGAACGCTCGACTCCCAAACGGCGCTTGTCACCCTGATGTGGGCAAACAACGAGACCGGCGTGATCTTCCCCATCCCGACCTTGGCGGCAATCGCCAAATCGCGGGGCATCCTGTTCCATGCCGATGCGGCGCAGGTCGTCGGCAGAATTCCGGTTGATGCGAGGAACTGTGGGGCGGATCTGATCTCATTTTCAGGACACAAGTTCCACGCGCCCAAGGGAGTGGGGGGCCTGTTCATCCGTACCGGTCTCAACTGGCCGGCGCTTATCCGCGGCAGCCAGGAGCGGCGCCGGCGAGGCGGCACCGAAAACCTGCCCGCCATAGTCGCGATGGGTGCGGCATGCAGTCTGGCCGCCGCTCAAATCGAGTGTGACATCCGGCGGATTTCGTCGCTGCGCAATCGGCTCGAGGCGGGCATCGTCGAATCGATACCATGGGTCACGATAAACGGCGACACGGCCAACCGGCTGCCGAACACGAGCAATCTTTGCTTTGGGGCCCTCGATGGAGAAGCGATTCTGGCGCGCCTGGACCGGGCCGACATCTATGCGTCGTCCGGCGCCGCCTGTTCTTCGGGCGGCACTGAACCTTCCCATGTCCTGAGCGCGATGGGACTCCGACGCGACCGCGCGTTGGCATCGATCAGGCTTTCATTGTCGCGGTACACGACCGAAGCTGAGATCGAACAGGTCTTGGAAGTCCTTCCGGGCATAATTAAGGAGCTTGCCGCGGAGTACAGCGCAGCCGGCGGCTCTCTGAGGCTGGAACTGACGTGAAGGTGATGATTCGCAGAAATCGTGAGGGCGCGCTCTGCGCCTACGTGGCCAAGAAAGATCTGGAAGAAGCGGTGGTGGCGATGGAAAAGCCCGAGATGTGGGGTGGGCGCGTTACGTTGGCGAACGGCTGGCAACTGGAACTGCCGGCGCTCGCGGCGGACACGCCCCTGCCTATCACGGTCGAGGCGCGCCGCCTCGATGGCTAGTCAGCATGCCGATCAGTCAGAGCGATCTCGATCGGATGGTCAAGGCCCTGGACGATAAGGGCAGCCGTCACGAAGACCCTGTTGCCGTGCTTCGCGAGCGTTTTCCAACCGTGAAATTCATACGCCTGGGAGCGGAGAGTATGGAAGGCAGAGCGGTTCGCTCAGGCGCCGATTTCGCGCTTTACCTGTTGGATACGCGCGAGCATTGTCCGGTGCTGACCGACGATCCCGGGGCTGCTTCGGCGGTGGTCGTGGTGAAGCGCAAAGGATAGAGCGGTGGCGGACCACGAAACCATTCTTCTATCCGATCCCGATATGAGCCAGGCGGAGATTGATGCGGCGGCGGCGGTGATCGCATCGCCGCAGCTCAGCGGCGGGCGGATTGTGGAGGACTTCGAAGAGGCGTTCGCCGCGCGCATCGGGCGCCGCTACGCGGTCGCGGTGGCGAGCGGCACCGTCGGTCTGCTGCTCTGCTTGAAAGCCAATGCAATCGGGCCGGGCGATGAAGTCGTCGCGCCGTCGTATTCATGGCATCAGATAGCCAACGCGATAGCCCTTTCGGGGGCGCGACCGGCATTCGCCGAGATTGACTACTGGACGGGAACGATTGCGCCCGAAAAAGCGGAGGAGAAGATCACACCGCGAACCCGCGCGATCGTCGCCGCCAACACCAACGGTCATCCCGCTCAATGGGCGGAGCTGCGGCGGCTTGCCGCGGCGCGCGGCCTGCTTCTGCTCGAGGACTCGACCGAGGCAATCGGTTCCATGTACCAGGGGAAGACGGTGGGAAGTTTCGGCGATTGCTCGATCTTCGATTTCTCACAGCCCGGCCCGATCGTATGTGGGGAGGGAGCGATGATCGTCACCGACGACGGGGATTTGGCCGGCCGGTTGCGGGGCCTGCGGGCGGGGCGGACCCAGGACCCATCGCCGAGTGCGGGGCCCTGTCCGCCGATGCAGGCAGGGCTCAGCAATATCGCAGCGGCACTTGGCCTTGCGCAGCTTGAGCGGCTCGATGCGATTCTCGCGCGGCGCAAGCAGGTCGAGCAATGGTATGCCGTCGCGATGCAATCGTTCGAGGGAATCAAGCCGCCGTACGTGGCGCCTGAAGTAACCGAGCATCATTGGTTCCTGTATGTGGTCCACCTCGGCACGCGGTTCACACGCGGCAGCCGCGATGCGATTATCGAAGACCTGCGCGCTGAACGGATCGAAGCGAAGCCGTTCAGCATCCCGCTCCATCAGCAGCATTGGTATTGCGGCGAAAGTCGGGATCGGCGTGACTTGTTGGTAACCGAAAAGGTCGCGGACCGGGCGATCGCGCTGCCTTTCCACGCACATCTGAGTCCGGAGCATGTCGCCTTCATCGTCAAGTCGGCCAAGGATGCTTCAGTCAACGTTGGCGCGGGATCCGCAATCTATCTGTGAGTCAGGCGGGTGTTCCGCTGCGTTTGTCCGAGGGGAGGAAACAAGTGGCTGACGATGATGCCGCAATGAGCCGCGAAGTGATGGTTCACGTGCGCTTTGCCGCCGACGGCTCGGTTTCCGAGATCGGCGCCCGGCCGCCGGGTGTGGCGCCGCAGGAATGGTTCAACGCGCTGAGCAGCGAATGCGCAGATGTTTTTCGCGCGCTCTCAGGAGGCCGCGGTCTGTTCAGAATCGAAAGCGGTCGTCTGAGCGAACTGCAGGCCCGGACCGCCGTCGACCACAAAAATGGACAGCAGGGCGAATCTTGAAGAGGCGCTTGCCGGCGTCAGGGCCGGCATGGTGGTTCCGTACTTTGGGCCCGGCGTACTCGAGGTGGACTCGGGCGGAACTCCTGCGGGAGAAGCGGCGTTGGCGGAGTTTCTGGCGAAGGAAACCGCGGTGCCGCGCAAGTTGGGCGGCAACCTGCACGCGATCGCGCAGTACATCGAGAGTTTCAAGCATCGCAAAACGCTCGCGCGTCTGATGCATCGCGCGTTCGGTCGAGATCCGGCGCCCGGCCGCCTCCATCGTTATTTCGCAAGGCAGCGCAACTGCCCGATGATTGTTGACGCGTGGTACGACCGGGAGCTTCGCGCCGCGTTCGCGGGGCGCTCCGGCTGGGGCGAAATCCGGGGCCTAAGCCGCCACGACCATCCTGGAAGTTGGTACAGATGCGTGGGTGCGCAGGGCGAAGACGCCGGCGAGAACGAAGCCCGGGCGTGGGATACGCTGATTTACAAACCGTTGGGCGCGGCGGCTTCCGGCGCGAGTTTCGTCGTGTCGGATTCCGACTTCGTGGAAATCCTGACGGAGATCGATATTCAGACCCCGATTCCCTCCGTGGTGCAGGAGCGTCGAATCGGCCGCCATTTTCTCTTTCTCGGCTGCCGCTTCAATAGTCAAATCGGCCGAATAATGGCGCGCCAGATTGCGAAGCGATCGAGCGATTTTCATTGGGCTGTCCTTGCCGATGAACCGACCCGCAAGGAAGCTCGCTTTCTCGAGGAACTGCACATCCGGCGTATTGAGATGCCGCTCTCCGAAATGGCGAACCTTCTCGCCGCTGCCGAATAGAAACCAACGTTCCAGTTGGTGAGGACAATAGCACCGCGCTTGGTGGCGCGTGGCTTGCCCGAATGCTTTTTCGTCCTTCCTTCCGGATTTCAAGGATTTGTCGCGCTTAGCCCTGTTCGAAGGCCGTGTGTGTGTTCTTTCGTACGCCGCCATTGAGTTTGTCGGCTTTACGACAGCACGCGTTGTGCGGCCGCTTCGTCCGTCTGGAAAAAGCTCCGAGCTTTGGCCTGAAACCGCGCCGCAAGCCCATGGCAAGCGGTTTGCAGAGAGAAAGCGGTCAGTCGGCCAACTCAACTCGGCATCGAGTCAAACAGGGAGAGCCGTGAGCCGATTCTCCCAAAACCGGAGGTAGAAATGAGCGGACTGCGGCAAATTGCCTTCTACGGGAAAGGTGGTATCGGCAAATCGACCACCTCCCAAAACACCCTGGCGGCGCTCGCGGAGATGGAGCAGCGCATCCTGATCGTGGGATGCGATCCGAAGGCGGACTCGACCCGTCTCATTCTCCACTCCAAGGCCCAGGACACGATACTCAGCCTGGCGGCGGCGGCCGGCAGCGTCGAGGACCTCGAAATCGAGGACGTGATGAAGATCGGCTACAAGAACATCCGCTGCGTCGAATCTGGCGGTCCCGAGCCCGGAGTTGGATGCGCGGGCCGCGGGGTCATAACCTCCATCAACTTTCTCGAGGAAAACGGCGCCTACGAGGATATCGACTACGTTTCCTATGACGTCCTGGGCGACGTCGTTTGCGGTGGTTTCGCGATGCCCATCCGCGAGAACAAGGCCCAGGAGATCTACATCGTCATGTCGGGCGAGATGATGGCGATGTACGCGGCCAACAACATCTCCAAGGGCATTCTCAAGTACGCCAACTCCGGCGGCGTGCGGCTCGGCGGGCTCATCTGCAACGAGCGCAAGACCGACAAGGAACTTGAACTTGCGGAGGCGCTGGCGAAGAAACTCGGCACGCAACTCATCTACTTCGTGCCGCGCGACAATGTCGTCCAGCACGCCGAGCTTCGCCGCATGACGGTGCTCGAGTACGCTCCTGATTCGAAGCAGGCCGACCATTACCGCGAACTCGCCCGGCGCATTCACGGCAACGCCGGCAAAGGCGTGATTCCAACCCCGATCACGATGGACGAGCTCGAGGAGCTGCTGATGGAGCACGGCGTCATGCACAAGGTGGACGAATCGATCGTCGGCAAGACGGCCGCCGAGCTGTCGGCAGCCTAAGCGACGGAGCGGCGCGCCGGATGCAAGACGGCGGCGCCGCCGCCCTCCACGAAAAGAAACCATGTCCAAGCCCGGGGAGCGTCAATGAGCCTGCGAGCGGAGCAAACCAAAGCGTTCAACGAGGATCTGATCAAGGAGGTGCTTCAAGCATATCCCGAGAAGACCGCAAAGAAACGCGCGAAGCATCTTTCCACCTATGAGGAAGGCAAGCCGGACTGCAACGTCAAATCCAACATCAAGTCGATTCCGGGCGTGATGACCATTCGCGGCTGCGCATACGCGGGTTCGAAGGGCGTGGTGTGGGGGCCGATCAAGGACATGATCCACATCAGTCACGGCCCGGTCGGCTGCGGCCAGTATTCCTGGGCCGCCCGCCGCAATTACTACATCGGCACGACCGGAATCGACACGTTCGTGACGATGCAGTTCACCTCCGACTTCCAGGAGAAGGACATCGTCTTCGGCGGGGACAAGAAACTCGAGAAGATCATCGACGAGCTGCAGGAACTGTTTCCTCTGAACCGCGGGATCACGATCCAGTCGGAGTGCCCGATTGGCCTGATTGGCGACGATATCGAGGCCGTAGCGAAGAAGAAGTCCAAAGAGCACGGGAACAAGACGATCGTTCCTGTCCGCTGCGAGGGATTCCGCGGCGTGTCGCAATCCCTCGGCCATCATATCGCGAACGATTCAATCCGCGACTGGGTATTCGACCGGAACACCGCGGGCGGAGCGAGCTTCGAGAGCACGCCCTATGACGTCGCGATCATCGGCGACTACAACATCGGCGGCGATGCGTGGTCGTCGCGAATCCTCCTGGAGGAAATGGGCCTGCGGGTTATCGCGCAATGGTCGGGAGACGGCTCACTGGCGGAACTCGCGAACACGCCCAGGGCGAAGCTGAACGTGCTGCACTGCTACCGCTCGATGAACTATATCGCGCGCCATATGGAGGAAAAGTTCGGCATCCCGTGGGTCGAATACAACTTTTTCGGACCGACCAGGATCGCGAACTCACTGCGCGAGATCGCCGGCCACTTCGATGACCGGATCAAGGAAGGCGCCGAGAGGGTGATCGAGAAGTATCGTCCGATGGTCGATGGAGTGATCGCCAAATACCGTCCGCGCCTGGAGGGCAGGAAGGTCATGCTCTTCGTCGGCGGGCTGCGGCCGCGTCATGTGATCGGAGCGTACGAGGACCTCGGGATGGAGGTGGTCGGCACGGGATACGAGTTCGGCCACAACGACGACTACCAGCGCACGACGCACTACGTAAAGGACGGCACCCTCATCTACGACGACGTGACCGGCTACGAGTTCGAGAAGTTCGTGGAGAAGATCAAGCCCGATTTGGTGGGTTCCGGGATCAAGGAGAAATACGTTTTTCAGAAGATGGGCGTGCCGTTTCGGCAGATGCATTCGTGGGACTACTCGGGTCCATACCACGGTTACGACGGGTTTGCGATTTTTGCCCGCGACATGGACATGGCAATCAACAACCCGGCCTGGCGCCTGACCAGGGCGCCATGGCTTGCGTGAACGCGTCCGACGCGGCGGCAAGGCAGGTGGGCGACCGACAGGAGTAAGTACAGTGCCTCAAAATCCGCAGGATGTGCTCGACCATTTCAACCTCTTTCGCCAGCCCGAATACGCTCGGATGCTGGAAGAGAAGAAACGCAACTTCGAAAATCCCGCTGCGGCCGAAGAGGTGGAGAAGATCCGCGAATGGACGAAGACCTGGGAATATCGCGAGAAGAACTTCAGCCGCCAGGCGATAACGATTAACCCCGCCAAGGCGTGCCAGCCGCTGGGAGCGGTTTTCGTCGCCGCCGGCTTCGAAGGCACCCTGCCGTTCGTTCATGGCTCGCAGGGATGCGTCGCCTACTACAGGAGCCATTTCAGCAGGCACTTCAAGGAGCCGACCTCGTGCGTGTCCTCGTCGATGACCGAGGATGCGGCGGTGTTCGGCGGGCTCAACAACATGATTGACGGGCTCGCCAACGCCTACAAGCTCTACCAGCCGAAGATGATTGCGGTCAGCACCACCTGCATGGCGGAGGTCATCGGCGACGACCTGAACGCCTTCATCAAGAGCGCGAAGGAAAAAGGCAGCGTGCCGCAGGACTTCGACGTGCCCTTTGCGCACACGCCGGCGTTCGTCGGCAGTCACGTGACCGGCTACGACAACGCGCTCAAGGGCATCCTCCATCATTTCTGGGAAGGCCGCTCGCGCGAGCCGGTTGACAGGATCAATTTCATCGGCGGATTCGACGGCTACACGGTCGGCAATCAGCGCGAGATCAGGCGCATCTTCGACCTGATGGGGATTCAGTACACGCTGCTATGCGACCCCAGCGACACGTGGGACACGCCGACCGACGGACAGTTTAGGATGTACGACGGCGGGACGACGCTCGAGGAGGCCCGGCTCGCGCTCAACGCGAAAGCGACCCTTTCCTTCCAGGAGTTCTGCACCGAGAAGACTCTTGCCTACTGCGCCGAGAAGGGACACGAGACCCTCGCTTTGAATCATCCCCTCGGCGTTGCCGGTACCGACCGATTCCTGATGGAAGTCTCGCGTCTTACCGGAAAGCCGATCCCGCCGGCGCTGGCCCGCGAACGGGGACGCCTGCTCGACGCGATCGCTGATTCGGCGGCGCACGTGCACGGCAAGCGGTTCGCGCTTTACGGCGACCCGGATTTCACGCTCGGCATGACCGCCTTTCTCATGGAACTCGGCGCGGAGCCGATCCATGTCCTCGCGACCAACGGCGGAGCGGCATGGCAGGCGAAGGCCGAGGAACTGCTTGCCTCCAGTCCGTTCGGCTGCGAAGGGCACGCATACGCGGGCAAGGATCTGTGGCACATGCGATCGCTGCTGTTCACGGAGCCGGTGGACTTTCTGATTGGAAATACCTACGGCAAGTATCTTGAGCGCGACACCGGCACCCCGCTAATCCGAATTGGGTTTCCCATCTTCGATCGACACCATCACCATCGCTATCCAATCTGGGGCTACCAGGGGGGACTCAATCTGCTGGTGAAGATCCTGGATCGAATCTTCGACGATATCGACCGCAACACCAACGTACCGGCCAGGAGCGACTACAGCTACGACATCATCCGTTAGCCTGATCCAATGACGGTCGGACAAAGGCGCTTCTCGGCCCGCGCAGGAGGATGAAATGGCCTCGTTGAAGGAAAAGGTGCGCGAAGTTTTCGACGAGCCGGGATGCGCCAAAAACCGCGGCAAGTCGGAGAAGGAGCGCAAAAAGGGCTGCTCAAAGCAGTTGGAACCCGGCGCCGCGGCCGGAGGATGCGCATTCGACGGAGCCAAGATCGCGCTGCAACCAATAACGGATGTCGCGCACCTGGTGCATGGACCGATCGCGTGCGAGGGCAATTCCTGGGACAACCGCGGCGCAAAGTCGTCGGGTCCGATGCTCTATCGGACCGGCTTTACCACAGACATTCGCGAAACCGACGTCGTCTATGGCGGCGAGAAGCGGCTGTTTCGGTCGATCAAGGAAATCATCGACAAGTACAACCCCCCGGCGATTTTCGTCTATCAGACCTGCGTCACCGCCCTGATCGGCGACGACATCGAGGCCGTGTGCAAGGCCGCGAGCGCCAGGTTCAAGAAGCCCGTCATACCGGTCAACTCTCCCGGATTCGTCGGCAGCAAGAATCTCGGCAACAAGCTTGCCGGCGAAGCGCTGCTCGACCATGTCATCGGCACCGAGGAGCCCGAGATCACAACCCCCTACGACATCAATATCATCGGCGAATACAACCTCTCGGGCGAGCTGTGGCAGGTGAAACCGTTGCTCGATCGCCTTGGAATCCGCATCCTCGCCTGCATCTCCGGCGACGCCAGGTATCACGAAGTCGCGCGCTCGCATCGCGCGCGGGCGGCGATGATGGTCTGCTCGAAAGCGATGATCAACATCGCGCGCAAGATGGAAGAGCGCTACGGCATCCCGTTCTTCGAAGGCTCGTTCTACGGGATTTCCGACATGAGCGGCGCGCTGAGGCAGATCGCCAGGCTGCTGGTATCTCGCGGCGCGCCGGGTGAACTGATCGGCCGCACCGAACAGCTCATCGCGCAGGAAGAGGGCCGCGCGTGGGCGAGACTGGAGCCGTACAGATCGCGGCTGGCGGGCAAGAGAGTCCTGTTGATCACGGGTGGAGTGAAATCATGGTCGGTGGTCTCCGCGTTGCAGGAGATCGGGATGCAAGTCGTCGGCACCAGCGTCAAGAAATCGACCGCCGAGGACAAGGACCGGATAAGGGAGATCATGGGCGACGACACGCACATGATCGAGGAACTGCCTCCGCGTGAGATGTACAAGATGCTCAAGGAGGCGCGCGCCGACATCATGCTGTCCGGAGGGCGCACGCAATTCGTCGCGCTCAAGGCCAGGACCCCGTGGCTCGACATCAACCAGGAGCGCCACCACGCATACGCGGGCTATGAGGGGATAGTCGAATTGGTCCGCGAGATCGACAAGGCGCTTTACAACCCAATCTGGGGGCAGGTGCGCAAGGCCGCACCCTGGGAACGGCCTCGTGAGCATCCGGCGCGGAGCGATGATCCGGATCCACCAATTGCCCTGGGACTCTGAGGTGCTCGGATGGCGCGGGTCAGGATCTCAAACAAGGCGTGTTCGGTGAATCCGCTCAAGATGAGCCAACCGATCGGCGCGGCCCTGGCCTTCATGGGGCTCAACCGATGCATGCCGATTCTGCATGGCTCGCAGGGCTGCACCTCGTTTGGTCTGGTCCTGTTCGTGCGCCATTTCCGCGAGGCCATTCCCCTGCAGACCACCGCGATGAACGAGGTCACGACCATCCTCGGCGGAGTGGAGAACATTGAAAAGGCGCTGCTCAACATCAACACGCGCGCGAAGCCCGAGATCGTCGGAATCGCCTCGACCGGCCTGACGGAGACCAAGGGCGACGACGTCGTCGGATACCTCAAGACCATCCGCGCCGCCCGGCCTGAGCTGGAAAGGCTGCCGATCGTGTACGTGTCGACCCCGGACTTCAAGGATGCCTTTCAGGACGGCTGGGCGAAGGCGACAACCGCCATCATCGAGGCGCTCGTCGAACCATCGCAGGCGCGCGTCCCGGGTGCGGTCAACGTGCTTGCCGGCAGCCATCTTACGCCAGCCGATATAGAGGAAGTGCGCGAGATAGTCGAGTCATTCGGCCTGCATCCCACTGTCCTTCCCGACCTCTCAGGGTCGCTGGACGGACACGTACCGGAGGAATTTTCACCCACGACCATGGGCGGTACGCGGATCGAACATATCCGGGCGATGGGCAGTGCCGTTGTGACGATAGCGATCGGCACGCACATGTGGTCGGCGGCGCTGGCCCTCGAGATGAAGACGGGCGTGCCGTGCGTCCTGTTCGATCGCCTGACCGGCCTCGAAGCGAATGACAGGTTCCTCGACTATCTGATGACGCTCAGTGGACGGTCGGTTGCCGACAAGTACCGTCGTCAGCGCAGTCAGCTTATGGACGCGATGCTTGACGCTCATTTCTTCTTCGGGGGCAGGAAGGTCGCGATCGGAGCGGAGCCGGACCTGCTCTGGACGTTGGCGGGCTGGCTTGCCGAGATGGGTTGCGAGATTTCCGCGGCGGTAACGACCACGAATTCCTCGGTACTCGAAAACGTTCCCTGCGACGAGGTGCTGTTGGGAGATCTCGAGGACCTGGAGGCTGGCGCGGCGGGCGCCGACCTGCTGATTACTCATTCACATGGCCGCCAGGCCGCGCAACGCCTGGGAATTCCATTTCTGCGCGCCGGCATCCCATGCTTTGACCGTTTGGGCGCGGCTCATCGGCTGAGCGTGGGGTACCGCGGCACGCGGGATCTCACCTTCGAGATCGGCAACATCTTCATCGCCAATGATCATGAAAATGGTCCCGACACATGGCGCGGGACCGAATCGCCGCGGGTTCATGCGCAGGCTGCGGCTGATTGAACATGGGAAAGGAGTACGAGGCGTGAAGGTCGCATTCGCCACTCAGGGATTGGAGCGGGTGGATGCCCACTTCGGATGGGCGAAGAATATCGCGATCTACGAGGTTTCACCCGAAGGGCATCGCTTTATCGAGGCGGTGCAGTTCGAGGGCGATCTGAAGGAAGACGGCAACGAAGACAAACTTGCCCCCAAGATTGCCGCGATCAAGGACTGCGCAATCCTCTACGTCGCAGCGATCGGTGGATCGGGTGCGGCGCGCCTGGTCGCCGCGAACGTTCATCCGATCAAGGTGAGCGAACCTGAACCCATCGCGGCGATCCTGCAGAAAATCCAGGAAGTGCTGCGCGGCACGCCGCCGCCGTGGCTGCGAAAGGCCCTGATGAAAGGGCGCGAGCGGACCTTCAAACCGGACGAGGAACCCAGTGATGTCTGACGATCGAGCGGGCGCGGCGAACTCGGATCGCGCGCGGATGACAACCGGATCGAACGGAGTCCCGGCGAATGTTTCCGGGCGAGGCTCCATTTTTCTTGCCGAATTGATTCGACAGTTTCGCGCCCAGGACACCTATGGTTCATGGGACGGAAAGTCTGACGTCGAGCTGCTCGAACCGTACCTGCTCGACCGGGAAAAGCGGATGTCTATCCCGATCGTCGGTGATCCGGACCCCGAAACCCTCTGGCGGGTCGAATTGTTCTTCAACGCCGTGGGACTCGCCATCGAGCGGGAAACCGGCGTGATGGTCACGCCGATGATGAAAATGCATCACGAGGGCTTCGGACGGATGATCCTCTGCGCGGGCCGGCTGATCGTCGTGAATCGACAATTGCGCGACGTCCACCGCTTCGGCTTCTCCAGCATCGACAAGCTGGTACAGGAAGGCGAGAAGCTGATGGCGGAGGGAATCGCCATGATTCAGAGGTTTCCGGAAGTCGCGAACTACGGCTGATCCGGGTGACGGAGATTGCGATGGATACAATGGAGGAACTGAAAGCGCAGGCGAAAAAGCTGAGCGCCCGCGCTACCTCCCTCAAGATGGCGCTTCACGACCTCGCCGAGGAACTGCCGACGGGCTGGGAGAAGATACCCGAAGTCGCGGCGGCCGCCTTCGCCGCCTACCAGTCGCTCGAAGAGGTCCGCAGGAAAATCCATCTCGGCGGCTGAGGAGCGCGTCGATGGCGATCGTAACAGTCAGTCTGCCCGACGGCCGAAGCTGGACGCCAAAGTTCGTCCAAAAAATCGCCGAAGAAAAATGCATCGGATGCGGCCGGTGTTTCCGCGTCTGCGGACGCGAAGTGCTGCAACTGGTCGGCATCACCGAAGACGGCGAACGGGTACCGGTCGACGTGAGCGGTGGCGAGGATGAAGAGGAGTACGAGCGTAAAATCATGACGATCGTCAACCCGATCAATTGCGTGGGTTGCGAGGCCTGTTCGAAAATCTGTCCAAAGAAATGCTACACGCACGCTCCCATGGAGGTGTGAACGTGCGGGGGAGCGGGCGCAGCCACTATGTGCTGAATCGGGGCGTTCGCGATCGGCTTCTGGGATCCGCGGCCAATCCCGAGGAGCTTGCGGCGCTCGCCTTTGCGGGAATCATTGCGATGCTGTGGCGCGACGATGAGGCCAACCCTGTCCCTGTCCTGGGTCTCAGCCCCGATGACTTTCGCCGCCTGGCGACTCGATGGTTCGGCGCGGCCGGCGCGGCGGTGGCTGACGCTGTAGCGCCAGGCGCAATTCATCCTGCGGCGAATCGCCTCGGAGAATTCGCCGATTTGCTTGGGTTACTGCTCGACAACCGCACGTCATTCGTCGAAGAGAGCCGATGGCTCGCGCACGCCGTGGCCACCGCATCTCTCGGCGAAAATCATCTGTGGCAGGATCTTGGGCTGCCGAATCGCCCGGCGCTTTCCCGGCTGCTGGCGGAAAATTTCGCGCCATTGGCCTTAAGGAACACCGGGGATATGCGATGGAAGAAGTTCTTCTACAAACAGTTGTGCGAACGTTCCAATGTCAACCTTTGCAAGGCGCCCAGTTGCTCGGAGTGCGTTGACTATCTTCTCTGCTTCGGCCCCGAAGATGCCGACTTCCTTCCGCCTGGGACTCCCGGCGGGGGGATTTCGGGATGGTGCGCGACGCCGAAGTGAGGCTCCAACAGATACCGATCGCCGCTTCGCGATGAGATCGGCCAGAGCCGAGTGTTCCTGAAGCGCTGGTCGCCGGCCTGTCGAGTCATCACGTGTGTGAGGTCTGGAGTGGGGAGGCCGATGCGCACCGTTGCGCTGCGATTTGCTCTTCCCGACGGAATCATCGCTGGGGAGACGCACTATCGCGACGCACGCAATGCTTATGATAAGCTCTGCCGATGCAGATTTCTCCGATGTTTCGCCCCGTGCGCATCCACGCGCTCCTGTTCCTCGCGGTCATTGTGGCCGCCTCCAATGCCTTTGGCGCCGGCGACACGGTAGTAGCCACGGTAGGCAGTCACAAGATAACCGAGGCTGAGCTCGAAGCCCGCATCAAGCCCGAGATGGCGGGTCTCGAGAGCAAGATCTACGATCTCAAGCACCAGGCGCTCGAATCGATGGCCGATGAGTATCTGATCGAGCAGGCCGCGAAAAAGGCGAAACTGACCGTGCCCGAATACTTGCGCCGTGAAGTAGAGCAGAAGGCCGGCAAGGTGACCGAGGCCGACGCGCGCAAGTACTACGATCAGCGCAAGGGCCCGAACACTCCTCCCTTCGACCAGATCAAGGACCGCCTGATAGCCGCGCTCCAGAACCAGAACGAGCAGGAGCAGCGCGAGAAGCTGCTTTCTGCTCTGCGCAAGGAGGAGCCGACCCGGATTCTTCTCAAGGCTCCACGGGTCGAGGTCTCCAGCTCGGGCCATCCCGCCATCGGACCCGCCAATGCTCCCGTTACGATCGTCGAGTTCTCGGACTTCCAGTGCCCGTTCTGCAAGCGGGTCGAGCCGACGCTCAAGCAGGTGCGCGAAAAGTACGGAAACAACGTGCGGCTGGTCTATATGGATTATCCGCTTCCGATGCACAATCACGCGCTGGATGCCGCCAAGGCGGCGCGCTGCGCGGCCGATCAGGGCCAGTTCTGGCCGTTCCACGATGCCCTGTTCGCGGACCAGTCCAAGCAGGCGCCCGCCGACCTCAAGGCGATCGCAAAGAACCTCGGACTGGACACGGCAAAGTTCGATGCCTGCTTTGACCAGGCGAAGCACGAAGCCGGCGTGCGCGCCGATATCGCGCAGGGCAGGCAGCTCGGAATAGACGGCACGCCCGCCTTCTTCATCAACGGACGGATGCTGGTGGGGGCGCAGCCGGAAGCCAGCTTCGACCGCCTGATCGACGAGGAGCTGGCGGAGAAGGGCGATGACTCCAAACGCGCCAAGGCGAATTGAGCGAAACGGTTGTCTATTTACCGTCCGTTAGGTAGATAAACTTAGGAGGCCGGTCCGCCGGCCATTTGGGAAGATTTTGTCAGGGGACCTTGGCGATGGCAGTTAGTTTTCCTTCCACCCAGTATTTTGAAGCTCTCAAGGAAAGGATGGCGGCGGAGCAGGAGAAATTCCGCCGGCTCGGGTTCATCGACACCACCTTCGGCGTGAGCGTCGGCCACAACGGCAGGAAGCGCAACTTCGTGCTCGAGTTCGAGGTCTTCGAACTGCGGGGCGTTCGCGAGGTCGATTCGATCGATTCCACGCAGGTGGACTTCACGATCGAAGGCGATGCCGCCGTGTGGCGCGAGATGATCGAGAACATCCATCGCAACGGCGAGGCCGACTCCGCCCACGACATCAACACGCTTGCCCATTTCGGCGAGCGGCTGAAGGTCGTCTACGACAATCCCGACGGGCACGACAAGCTGTACCGCTTCATGGAGTCGATACAGAAATTCTTCGATCTTTCCAGCAAGGTCGAGGTCCGTTTCAACTAGGGCGCGGGAATCAACGAGCGCGGAGGCGCGGTTACGATGTCATATCTGGCTACGCGGAACTTTCTCGAGGACAAGGATTTTGTCGACAAGTGGCTCTACACGATTCGCACCGGAGAGCTCGACCTGTCGTGGATGAATGCGAATACGGAGAAGGTGAAGCCCCATCAGGCCAATCCGCGCCGCGGACTCACCTACCGCGACCTCGACCTGGGCAGTTACGGTTTTACCGCCGTCCCCGAAAAGGTCCGCCTCAACCGCTCCTATGCGCCCCGCGGCGCCGAACTCGTGGAAGGACTTCCAGACGCGCAGCCGTGGGTTTCCCGCAAGAGCGAAGTATGGGCCTTCAACACCGAAAGCTACTACGAGGAAGCCGTCTCCCGGCAATGGAACGTCACCACTGACATCCCCTGGGAGCGTCTGGACGGCGTGGAACTGCCCGAGACGATCGGCAAGGCGCTGTCGCAGTTGATGACCTTCCTCACCGAAGTCGAGATGATCGCGACCGACACGCCCGCGCTGTGGCTTCCGCGAATCAATCCCGAGTTCGTCGAGGTCAAGGCGTTTATCGCGTCGCAGGCGATGGACGAGGCGCGGCATACGGAGGCGTTTCGCAAGCGCGCGCTGACGACGGGATGGGGCCTCATGAAGGCGAGCCCGATGAACGAGATGGCGCTCAAGCATCTGCGCGACGCCGATTCGTTCAGCGAGATGTCGGTGGCGCTGCATCTGGTCGCGGAAGGAAACGTGCTCACGCTCTTCCGCTTTAGCGAGTACCTGTCACCCACCGATGTGGACAAGCGGATCTTCCGGCTGGTGATGCAGGATGAGGCGCGCCACGTCGGCTACGGGATGCAGCACTTCAAGTACGTGCTCGAGAACTTCCCCGAAAAGCGCGAAGTCGTCCACGCCCACCTAGACGAGGCCGAGAACATCTCGTTTGCCGGCGCCGCCGCCACCGAACTCACCGAATCCTTCATCATCCTCGCCGGAGGCGGCCTCAAGCGCGAAAACATCGAGGAAGGCATCAAGATCACCACCCGCTTCAACCTCAAGCAGATGGAAGAACATTTCGAGCGGCTCGAGAAGTGCGGGATGCCCGAGCGCAAGGAGCGCTCCAAGCTCTTCCAGATGTTCGAGATGGGCAAGGCAGCCGCGGAGGCGGCCGGAATCAGGCTCAACTGAAGGATATCCACCGTGGCATTTTACGCGGACAAGGACTACACGCAGGACGAGGCCGTTCTCGAGGCGGCCAACCAGGTCATGCAGGGCAACCTCAGCCTGCACTGGTACGACGCCAACACCGAGAAGATCAAGGGCAAGCCGGCCGACCTGCGGCGCGGACTCACATACCGCGATCTCGACATCGGCGGTTACGGTTATTCCTCGATCCCGGAATACGTCCGTACCAGCCAATCGATGGTGGCGCGGGGCAGCGAGAAGTGGGGCAAGCTGCCCGACATGGGCTACGTCATCAACCGCAAGTCCGAGATCTGGTCGGACAACGTGACCTCGCTGTACGAGGAGGACAAGTCGCGCCGATGGACTCCGGCGGTCGATATCCCGTGGAGCGAGCTCGATGCCCATCCACTCGCGCCCGAAATGGAAGCGGCGTGCGCGCAGCTCTACACTTTCCTTCAGGAATGCGCCCTCGTCTCGCTCCATTTCGCCTCCCAGTGGGTCCCGGTCATCAACCAGGATTTCATCGAGCAGAAGAGCTGGATGTGCGCGCAGATGCTCGATTGGGCTCGCCTCAACGAAGCCTTCCGCAAGCGCGCCCTGTATGGCGGCGCCGGGCTCAAGCGGGCTAGCGTCACGGTGGAGCAGGGGCTCAAGGAATGGCTCTTCGCTGAGACCTTTTACCAGGGGTCGGTCTCGATCAACCTCTCACTGGGCGGTTTCCTGCTCGTGCTATGCAGACATGCAGCCGCATTCGCTCCGAGCAGGGTTGACCGTGCGCTGATGGGATACGCGATGCAGGACACGGCGCGCCAGGCCTCCTACGGGATGGGTCAGCTTCGCTACTTCCTGCAGCACCGCCCGGCGCAGCTCGAGGCGATCCAGGAATACGTGGACAACACCGAGCATGTGATGCTTGCGCTGCTCGGAAGTCCCGAAGTGCTCGAACCCCTCATCATCATTTCCGGAGGCGGTCTGGAGCGCGAACAGGTCAAGGCGGGAGGGGTCGCCGTATCGAAGTTCATTCGGATGGCGGCGCGCGAGTACTTCGAGCGCATCGAGGCCGCGGGTCTCTCGCGGCGCTCCGCGCGCAGCCGCATCCCGGCCGTGATCGATCGAATCGAAGCGCCCGCGTGATCAAGCCGCTCACCGCCGCAGCCGCGATGCTTGCCGTCGTGGCCGGGTTTGCGCCGGCGGCATCGGCGCAGCTTCTTCGCGGCGGCGGGCTCGGCTCGCGTCTGGAACGGCTTCGCGACCGCGCTTCGGACAAAGATCCTTCGATTCAATACGATCCTTCCGTGCTGACGGTGGGCACTCCGCGCTCGCGCGTGGTCGCCGCCTTCGGCGAGCCCAACGCGACGAAAGGTGAGGGGACGAGCCGCGAGGACGTTTACGCCTTCTATCCCGACGGTTCCAAGTTCGTCGATCCGCAGATCGGAGCGGGAACGATCGCGGCCGCCGTGTTTACAGCCGGGGTGTCCCTTGCGGTCCGCCAGGCGAAGATCATGATCCAGGAGCAGCGGATCACAATGTACCGGGTGCGCTATGATGCGCAGGACAACATTGCCTCGGTACAGGTGGTTCCGCCCGAGATGGGCGGGACGCCGGCGCCTGCCTCGTCGCCATCACCCCTCCAATAAAGGCAATCTCTTCCCGCTTAACCGGCCTTTGCGCCGCGGCAAGGTGTATTTTCTCGCGGTTTCAGGCTGGTTATTGTTGTGCAATGCCCAACACTTCGGATTCCGCATCTCCCGGCGCGCGCGCCGCGCTGGATGGTTCCGAGCAACCGGGCGGCTCCCCTGCCTCCGACGAACCCGACCAACCGATCCCGCGCTCGGGCCCGGCCACTGACTGCGCGGGCAAGGGAATCTTTGCCCGCATAGTCCCGAAGACGCCGGTTTTCAGATTTCTCGCCTATGTGCGGCCTCATCTGTGGCTGGTGGCAGGCGGATCGGCGATGGGCATTCTCAAGTTCGGGTTACCGCTCGCCTTCCCCCTCGCGTTCAAGTACGTGTTCGACGTCCTGCTGGTTCCACAGCCGCGGATGGAGCCGGTCAACAGGATGATCGATCGGTGGACGGCCGCGATGGCCGCGGCGCTGCATCTGGGTTCGGGCGCGACGGCGAAGCTCGAAGCGCTGACGGCGGCGCTCTTCGTTCTATTTGTATTCCAGGCGATCGCGACCTACTTCCGCAACTACTGGGCCAGCATGGCGGGTCATCGCCTGATCTTCGACCTGCGCTACGCGTTGTTCGTCCACATGCAGCGCCTGTCGCATTCCTTCTTCGACCGCAACGCGTCGGGAGGGATCGTCTCGCGCTTCGTAAGCGACATCCAACTCGCGCAGAACTTCGTGGGCTCGGCGATGATCAACATCTGGATGGACGGGATCTCGCTGGGTCTGGTGATCTGGATTCTGTTCGAGCTGGACGAGCGGCTCGCGTGGATCTCGCTGATCGTGGTGCCGTTCTATGTCGCGGTCATCCGGGCGCTGTCGCCGCGGATCAAGAAGGCCAGCCACGAATTGCAGGAGGTCGTCGAGGAGTTCTCCGGAGAGCTGCAGGAGCGGGTTGCGGGAGTCGCCACGGTCAAGTCGTTCGCGCGCGAAACGGAAGAAGCGCGGCGGTTCCATCAGCGCACCAGCCGCCTCTACGACCTGACGATCACCAGCGTCGAACTCGCATCGACCCATCAGATGCTCACCGAGTTCATCACCCGGGCGGCTCCGTTGGTCGTGATATGGGCGGGCGCGGTCTTCATCCTTCACGGCAGGATGGCGCTGGGAACGATGGTGGCGTTCTATGCGTACCTGGGAGCGCTGTATCTTCCGCTGCAGAGATTCTCCGAGCTGTCGGTCATCGTGGCCAATTCGCTCGCGGCGATCGAACGAATCTTTGCGTTCTTCGATGAAACTCCGGAGGTGCGCGATGCGCCCGGCGCGCGGCCCCTGCTGGTGTCCAGGGGCGAGGTCGTGATCGACAAGCTCAGCTTCGCCTATCAATCGTACGAGGATCATGCGCCGCGAACCGTCCTGCACGACATCAACCTGCGCGTGGCCGCCGGAACGACCGTCGCGCTGGTGGGACGCTCGGGCGCGGGCAAGACCACCCTGGCCAGCCTGATCCCCCGCTTCTACGAACCTTCCTGCGGAAGAATACTCATCGATGGCAACGACATCGCGTCGGTCACGCTCAAGTCGCTGCGCGATTCGATCGGGATCGTGCCGCAGGACGCAGTGCTTTTCAGCGCGACGATCCGCGAGAACCT
>Ga0070741_10004245_pt1 | contig 33747 bp, 30 predicted proteins | sample Coa_R1_4_FD_66440 | JGI IMG/M metagenome (GOLD analysis project Ga0070741, IMG submission 66440) | Surface soil microbial communities from Centralia Pennsylvania, which are recovering from an underground coalmine fire - Coalmine... | ecosystem: Environmental > Terrestrial > Soil > Unclassified ... | reverse complement strand
GGCAACCGGACAGAACTGGCCGTATCCCCTCTTCTCCACCATGCATGAACCTCCGAAGCCGGCGCACCACGAGCGCTTCACATATTAAAGTTGCCCGCGCGGCCCGGTCACAGCCACGCTTGCGGCAAATGCTCGCAACGGAGGCTGCAACGATGACTCGTTTTCTTGAGCGCGATCACACGACGAGAAAAACTTCGAGACACACGACATTCAGGCATTTCGTGGCCGCGTGTTCGGTGGTGCTGCTTGTCACTGGCGGCAGCATGGCAGCGCTCGCTCACGGCGGCGGTGGCGGTGGCGCCCATCATGAGCGCGGCAACCACAACATGGCGCCCAATGGCAGCAACGCTTTTGGCGGCCGCAACATCGACGGCGCGTACTGGAGCCATCACCATCATCATCCTGGCAACGGCCCCGGCGGCTTGGGAGCGGTGCACGGGCCCGGCTCGAGCCACAACCCGATCGTCTATCACCCGCCGGTGCGACCGGTCCGGCCACCGGTCGCCGGCGTCGGTCCGGCAAAGCTGCCAAGACCCGTGAATCTCACGTTTTGCCAGTTTCAGGAGTCCGGCGGGGTCTTGCGGGACCACCGCAGCAACAGCGACATCAATGGACCCTGCCCTCGTCTTCCGCATCATCACTGAAGAAAAGCGCCGCGCAAAATTCCATTCGCGTCGTAGTTTCCACAATGGCTGTTCGCACAAACGAGGAGGTTAAAATGCGTCGCGCCGTGCTGCTTTGTTCCGTCCTGATCGTCCAATGTATTTTCGTTCGTCAGGCACTGGCGTTCCCCGAACACACGACCGTCATCTCCGGATCTATCGCTGCGGCATTCTGTCATGGCCATGGAGGCGGGACGAATTGCATTTTCTGTCACCGCGACCACTGCCACGTGATTAGTTGTTCGGGCGGCCATTGCACGAATACCGTCACATTCAGGCGGGCAGGTCGCGGAACCTTCCAGCGGCCGGGCGGCGTCAACTCGTCCGGCGGCAAGGCGCCGCCGAAGGGTCACCAGCCTCCAGTGAAGTTCACAGGCTTCAGGCCGCCGTCAGGCATCAAGACAACCGGCGGCAATGGCGGTCCCGTCATTTATCGCAACGAGGCCCATCATTTCGGCGGCGGCGGCCACCACTAGGGGATCTCGATCCGAACACCTTATGAGACGAGCTCGAAGTCGCCGTTGATCTCGACCGAAATTCCGTGCGGCAATTCGGCCACGCCGACGTCGCAGCGCTCGTGCTCTACATCGCGGCTCGCGCGAAAAGCTGAGAGAACTCGGCAATGTGTTGCCGCAATGCTTCAAGCCGCGCCGATCCGATTAAAGCATCCTTTAGACGTGAGGAGGCCTAATCCAAACACGCAGTCGAGCGCATGATCGTTCATTCGGAATAGCGGCCGATGCTGGCAAATCCGCAGAACAGTGAAACGAAGGCCGCCGCGGTGCCGCTGTTTTTGTCGGGGATGACTGCCGAGCGCAGGGATCGCCGGCTGGCGCTCACCGCCGTTATCGTCTCGGTTACGATATTCGCCAGCGTGGCGCCGTTTGCCCGGCTGGCGCTGCCGCACGTATGGGGCTTCATACCAGCCTACCAATCGGCGCTGGCGGTCAGCGATCTGATCACCGCGGTATTCTTGTTCGCGCAGCTTTCGCTCACACGTGTGCGCGGCCTGCTGGTGCTGGCGTCCGGTTATCTGTTCACCGCACTCATCGCCATCGCCCACATGCTGACCTTTCCTGGACTGTTCTCGCCGAGCGGACTGCTCGGCGCAGGCCCGCAGAGCACGGCATGGCTCTACATGTTCTGGCACGGCGCCTTTCCGATAGCCGTCATTGCCTATGCGCTGACCAAAGACGACAGCCTCTCGGCCGTGCGTTCGAGCGCGTCCGCGCGTTATCTCGTGCCGTTTTGCATCGGCGGCGTGATCGCATCGGTCGTGACGCTGACCCTGCTCGCGACCGCCGGCCATTCCCTACTGCCCGACATCATGCGCGGCGACGCCTATACGCCGGCGATGATCCTCGTGGTGTCGATGGTGTGGGCGTTGAGCGCCGCCGCTCTCTTGGTGTTGTGGCTGCGCCGTCCGCACAGTGTGCTCGATCTGTGGCTCATGGTCGTGATGTGCGCATGGCTCTGCGATATCGCACTGAGCGCCGTGCTCAACGGCGGGCGCTTCGATCTCGGCTTCTACGCCGGACGCATTTACGGGCTGTTGGCGGCCACCTTCGTCCTGCTGGTGCTCCTGGTCGAAACCGGCGTGCTCTATGGGCAACTCGCCCGCTGGTTCGCGATCGAGCGGCAGGGCCATTTGCGCGAAATGGAGGAACGCCGCCTCATCTTCGAAACCTCGGTCGATCTCATCCTGGTGACCGATCGCAAAGGCAACTTTGTCCGCGTCAGCCCAAGCTCGCTCGGCGTTCTCGGTTACGATCCCGAAGAAATGACGGGACGCAGCGCCGTCGATTTCATCCTCAAGGCCGATCTCGAGCCGACCCGCGACGAGATGCGGCTCGCTCGCCGCGGCAAGGAGCTGCGCAATTTTGAGACGCGCTACGTCCACAAGAAGGGTCATATCGTACCCCTGGCCTGGTCGGGAGTGTGGTCGGAATCGGCACAGCGCTATTTCTTCATGGGCCGCGACATGACCGAGCACAACCGCTTGGTCGAAACCGAGCGGCAGATCAGGGAGATGCTGACCGCCGTCATCGACGCCTCGCCGGTGGCGATCTTCTGCCTCGCCCCCGACCGCACCGTCATGATGTGGAGCCGCTCGGCCGAGCGCATTTTCGGCTATACGGCCGAAGAGACCGTCGGCAAGCCGTACAATCTGGTGCCCGAAGGGCAAGAGGCCGAGTACGAGCGCCTGTTCGACGCCGCCATGGCGGGCGAGACGATCCGCGACATCCGCGTGCAACGGCGCCGCAAGGACGGTGCGCTGATCGAGATCAGTTTTTCCGGCGCCGCCATGTACGGCCCCGAAGGCATACGCGGCGTCGCCTATGCGCTTTCCGATGTCACCGAGAGCACCAAGATCGAGCAGCAGCTGCGCCACGCGCAAAAGATGGATGCGGTCGGTCAGCTCACCGGCGGGGTCGCGCACGACTTCAACAATCTCCTCACGGTCATCACCAGCACCATCGACATTCTGGCCGATGGCGTCGCCGACAAGCCGGAGCTCGCGGCGATCGCCAAGCTGATCGGCGAGGCCGCCGGGCGCGGCGCCGAATTGACCAGCCAGTTGCTGTCGTTCGCCCGCAAGCAGGCCTTGCAGCCGCGCGAAGTGAATGTGAATGATCTGGTTCTGTCCTCAGGCAAGCTGCTGCGGCCGACCCTGGGGGAAAATATCGAGATCCAAACCAAGCTCGAGACTGCGGCTTGGCCGGCGATGATCGATCCAAGTCAGCTCACGACAGCAATCCTTAACCTTGCGGTGAATGCGCGCGACGCCATGCCGCATGGCGGCAAGCTGACGCTCGAAACCGCCAACATCGTTCTCGACGAGGACTATGCTGCCGCCAACCACGACGTAGTGCCCGGCTCCTACGTCATGGTCGTGGTGAGCGACACCGGCACCGGCATTCCCCCCGACATTGCGGACAAGGTGTTTGAGCCGTTCTTTTCCACCAAAGAAGTCGGCAAAGGCACCGGGCTCGGGCTGAGCATGGTTTACGGTTTCATCAAACAATCTGGCGGACACGTGAAGATTTACAGCGAGGTCGGCATCGGAACCGCGATCAGGCTGTATCTGCCGCAAGCGAGCGCCGCGTCGCTCGGGCATGTCGAGGCACCGCCGACAGTTCCCGTCAGCGGCGGCGATGAGACCGTTTTGTTGGTCGAAGACGATCCGCTGGTCCGCACCTCCGTCACTACTCAGCTCAAGAGCCTCGGCTATCAGGTCATACCGGCGGCCAATGCCGCGGAGGCGCTGCAACTTGCCGCTGAAGATGTGCAGTTCGACCTGCTCTTTACCGACGTCATTATGCCGGGCGCGCTGGACGGACCGCAATTGGCGCGAGAGATGGCGAGACGCCGACCCGGAACCAAGGTTCTGTTCACATCCGGATACACCGAAACCGCGATGATTAACCACGGCCGGCTCGATCCGGGCGTGCTCCTGCTGCAGAAACCGCACCGCCGTGAGGAACTGGCGCGCGCGCTGCGCGAGGCGCTGGGAAGCGATTCGGAGCCGCAGCAACGGCTCCATGTTGCTGCGAATTGATTTGCTTCCTAAAAGTGTTGGTAATCGAATTTTCAGCCGTTAATCGCAAAATCCGGATGCTTGCGTTTTGATTGTGGCGGGGGCGTCATGGTGAAGACAAATGCGCATCCTCGTCATCGACGACCAATCTCAGGTCCGGGCCGCCGTCAGCTTGGCGTTGCGCGCCAAAGGTTTTGACGTCATGACCGCAGAAAACGGTTATGCCGGCCTGCGGACGTTCAAGGCGTCGCGCTTCGATCTGGTGATCGCCGACATCTTCATGCCCGAGATGGACGGCGTGAAACTGATCAAGGCGTTGCGCGAGCGCAATCCAGATCTTCCGGTGATCGCCGTTTCCGGCGTGCATCTGCACGGCTCCGAGCGGACTGCGCTCGACCTCTTTCCACTGGCACACCTTTCCGACGTCGTGTGCCTGCAGAAGCCGTTTGGACCGGCAGAGCTGTTGCAGGCGATCGCGCAGGCGACGGAGAAGGCAGCCACCAACGGGTTGGAGGCAAGCCTCACGACGCAAACGGCCTAGGAGGATCGGCGGAGGATCGCACCGCAAACCAAGCTCATGGTGTGGCAGACATGGCTCGAATTTTGTTGATCGACGATGACAACGCTGTGCGCGAGGCGACGCGAATCGTGCTTACGGCCAACGGCTACGACGTCATTACTGCCGCAGATGGGCAATCGGGCATCGAGCTTGCCCGCAACAACGCCCCGGATCTCGTTCTTCTCGACGTCTTCATGCCGGGCATGGACGGTCTGACCACCGCGCAGGCCATCCATCGGGAGCACCCCGATCTCCCGATCATTGCAGTCTCGGGTTTCATGTTTGGCGGCCAGTGCCCCACCATGCCCGGCTTCGACGACATGGCGGCCGAGGCCGGCGCGATCTCCACGTTGTATAAGCCGTTCAAGCCTGCAGAGCTCATGAACGTCATCAAAAAGGCGCTGAAGGTCATGGCGTAGCTTGCATGAGCGCGGACGTCCTCCAAATCCGCGCCGTGCCAGGGGCGCGCCTTATGGGAACAGCTCGAACTCGCCGTTGATCTCGACCGGAATGCCGTGCGGTAGTTCGGCCACTCCGACGGCGGTGCGCGCGTGCTGGCCGGCTTTGGGGCCGAACAGATCGTAGAAGAAGTCGGACGCGCCGTCGATGACCTGCGGCATCCGGTCGAATCCGGGCGCGACATTGACCATGCCGAACAGCCGCACCACGCGCTTGATGCGGTCGAGATCGCCGAGCTCGGCCTTCAGGCTTGCCAGCATCGACAACGCCACCGCGCGCGCCGTCGCGTAGCCCTCTTCGAGCGTGAGGTCGCGCCCGACCTTGCCCTGCCCCTTCACGTCGGCACCGCCCAGATTGCGGCCATGGCCGGAGACAAACACCACCGAGCCGACCACGACACAGCCGGTGCGATTGGGTTTGGGAAACTTGAACGGCGCCGGCAAGGTGTGGCCCATCGCCTTGATCTTGTCCTCGATAGCGCTCATGCCAAATCTCCCCGCCAATCTGCCCCGCCTGTGTCGCGGCGGATTGTCGACAACGCCGTCGCTCTCTGTCAAGGAAGTGCCGACGCACTTTGCGGCACGACGCGCAGAATGAGATGACGAAAGAAAATCGAGCGCCGATCAGCGACAGCACCGCATCCGCCGTCGAGCCGCTGTTGCCGGTGACCATTCCGCACACCGGATTCCGGCTGGCGCGCGGCGTCCGCGCCGGGCGCTGGCTGTTCGCTTCCGGTCAGGCGGCAACCGATTACGTCAATGGCGTCGCGCCGGACGTGGTGCGGACCCATCATCCGCTCGACGGCGGGTCGATCTACAAGCGCGAATCGCGGCGCATCTATGCCAACGTCAAGGAGGTGCTGGCGGCGGCCGGCGCCGGCATCGGCGACGTGGTCCGCCTCGATCAGTACTACACCACCGAACGCGCCATGCATCCGTACCACGAGGTGCGGCACGAGATATTCGGCAGCAAGATTCCGCCGTCGACCTCGAACCTGCATCAGCGTTTTTCCCGCACCGACCAGTCGATCGAGATCCAGGTGATGGCGGTGGTGCCCGGGTCGGGCACGACGGTGAAGCACGAGAGCTTTCGCCCGAGCTACGATATCTCCAACGTCTCCGGCTACAACCCGGCGCTCAGCGCCGGCGACTTCCGTTTCGTCCCGGGCCAGACCGCGGAGGCGCTGCGCGAGGGCGAAGGTCCGGTCGATCCGTCCGCCCGCCATCCGCGCGCGCTCTGGCGGCAATGGCCGATCAAGCTCGAGACCGACTTCATCGTCAAACGCAAGCTGATGGCCTCGCTGGAAGCTGCCGGCGCGGCGCTCGATCATGTGGTGAAGGCGCAGGTCTATCTCAGCCACCGCGACGACGTGCCGGGCTTCAACGAAGTCTGGCTGTCGCACTTCAAGGGCAATCCGCCGGCGACGACGATCATCGCCACCGCCAATCCCGGTTTCTTCATCCATGACCTGCGTATCGAGATCAACACCATCTCGCTGGCGGCGAACGGGCGAACCAAGCGCGAGGCGATCGTGGGACCCGAACCGCCATTGTTCGACGGCTGGGTCTCCGCCATCAAATGCGACGATCTGCTGTTCTTATCCGGCCTGATGGCAGTCGAGAACGGCCGGCTCATCGCCGAGGCGACGGTCGACGACCGGCAACCTTTCTATGGTATTCCCGTCAAGGCCGAATTGCGCTCCATCATCCGCCAGGCCGAAGCGATCTGCCGGGCCGCCGGCACGTCGCTGCGCAATACGGTACGCATCCAGCAATTCCATCGCGATCTCGCCGAACTCCCCGCGACGCTCGAAGTCTGGGACGAGGCGCTGGCGCACGCGCCGCTGCCGCTATCGCCGGTCGAGGTGCCGTGGCTGCCGGTCCCCGGCGGGCGAATTCAAGTCGATCTTTGGGTCTACATCCCCAAGCTGGCCGCAAACCGATGAATGCCAAGGAGACGATGATGATTTCGAGACGTGGGCTGTTGATCGCAAGCGCCGGCGGCGCGCTGTTGTCCCCGCTTCGCGCGGCGCGAGCGCAGCAGTGGCCCGACCACACGGTGAAAGTCGTAACGCCCTATGGTGCAGGCGGCATCACCGACGTCATGGCGCGCCTCACCGCCGACCGGCTGGGCAAGATCTTGAAGCAGAGTTTTATCGTCGAGGACAAGCCGGGCGCCGGCGGCGCGATCGGCGTGAACTACGCGATCCACTCGCCCCAGGACGGCTACACGATCCTGTTTGTCGGCAGCACATTGTTTACGGTTCTGCCGCTCGTTCAGGACGTCGACTACGTGCCCTTGAAGGATCTGATCCCGGTGAGCATCACCGGCACCAACGGCATGATCATGGTCGTGGCCAAGGACGCGCCGTATGGATCGCTGTCGGAGTTCATCGCCTACGCCCGCGCCCATCCCGGCAAAATCACCTATTCGAGCGGCGGCACCGGCACCAACAACCACTTGTCGAGCGCCTACCTTGCCGGCAAGGAGGGCCTCGACATGGTGCATGTGCCGTTCCGCGGCGGACAGCCGGCGCTGCAAGCCGTGCTCGCCAAATCGGTCGACATGCATTTCGGTAACTCGTCGGACCTGATCGAGCCGGCGCGCACCGGCGCCGTCAAGGCGCTGGCGGTATCGACGCCGAAACGGATGTCGCAACTGCCCGACGTGCCGACGGTCGCCGAAACGATTCCCGGTTTCGAATATATTGCCTGGAATGGCTATGCCGTCGGCGGCGGCACATCGCAAGACGTGATCAAGCGCCTGGCCGACGCCCTGCAAACCGTCGCGCACGATGAAACCGTCATCGCAACCTTCGCCAAGCTCGGCATCGACTCCGTCGGCTCGACCCCCGAACAGGCGCTGGCGAGCGTCCGCAAGGACATGCCGCTCTACTCGCAGATCGTCGACATGGCTGGGCTGCCGCGCGTGCACCACTGACGCCGCACGTCGATCGGATCGCCGCGCGTGCCGACCAACGCAGCCGCTGGACGATGCGTGGATGAGCTAGAAGCTGATGCCCAGCGCCGGAAGCAGGCGCTGCAATATCGCGAGCAGGCAGATCAGCGCCACCAGGATTTTCAAAAGGTTGGCGAGCTGCGCGGCGCGAACGAATCTGTCGATCAGCCAGAAGCAAATCGCACCGACGACGCAGATGATCAGAATATTGATTAAGACCAGCAACATGGCTGCCCCCCGCGCTGCAGGCAAGTTTAGTACCATTGACGAAGATTTGCCAGCGCGGCGGCACGAACACCGGCAAGCTGCGTGCTCTGGCCATCAGCCCCCGGAAGCGGTCGCCGATATTTCCCGATCTTCCATCAATTTCGAAATCTATCCGGCTCCGGCGAGCCGTTTGCCACAAGCCCCGACGAGATGGTCGCACTCATCCATGCCGACCGCGAGCGCTTCGGCAAGGTGGTTAGAGCGACGGTCTGGAGCTGGAGTAATGCAGAAAGGCGCCACCCACGCCTCAGTGCAACACCGCACGGCGATTCACAAGCCGGGCTCCGGATTCGGGATCGTGGGTCGGTAGATACACTGCCCGATGACGTTCTACGAACGAGCCGATTGCTTTGAGTGTCGTCGCGGCCATGCGCTCGTTTGGACTTACGCCGTCCACTTTGCCGTCAAGCATTAAAGCCTCACTGTAGGAGGCGTCACCGGCAAGAAAAATGGTCGTGTCATCCTCCTGAACCAGGACCGAGACATGATCGGCGGTGTGGCCGGGCGTCGCGACGGCGACGACGTCTCCGGCGGTGGTCAGGCGCCTGCTGCGGGCAAACGGGCCGAAGGGCTCCGCTGCAAGTTCGAGCGGCGTCGGATCGAACCACGCAGGCCAACGATGAGGAAGATACCCGCGCATGCGTCCGCGCCATCCGCTGGCCGCGCGCAACTCTCCCGGTGCAACGAAAATTTCGCTGCTCGGGAAATGGACAAGGCCGCCGTCGTGATCCATGTGCAAATGGGTCAGGACGACCCTCTTGACGTCTCGAGGTCCGATGCCGATGGCGCGCAATTGCGGCCCGATCTCCTCCTCGCGCTCAATTCGGAACGCCACTTCCCATCTCACATAGGGGTGGTACGACCGCGCACTATCGAGGAGGTGCGCTCCCTGCCCGGTATCGACGACGATGACGCCCTCACGGTGCTCGATTGCCCACGCATAAGTCGGCAGCCATCCTGTCCAGTTTGCATCGGCGAAAATCGCGAGCCGGCGCCGAAATCCGTGGCCACGACCCTCGACCTGAGCGGTCTTGATCCTGACCGTACCGGTTTGGATGGCGTGAATGCGCATGCGGGCCTCGAGCGCGATACTGATTGCTACCATTGAGGCGGCTACTTGGCGGCCACGACGGAACTGTCGAGAGACGACAAGTCAGCAGCGCTGGAAGGTTAAACATGCATCGAACTGCTGCAGGTCGTCGCGGCACGCGGCACGCGATGTTCTGGCTCATGGCCCAAAGCACAAAGGCCCGCTCGCGCGGGCCTTTGCTGGATCGGACCAAACAGACGTTATTTGTTCCAGGGATACGACGGGCCCCGCCACGCCGGCATCGGCCAGCGGCGATGCGGGTAGCCGATGAACGGCCGATGATAGGCAAGGTGCGGACGATAGCCGTAGCCCCAGCGATGGCCATAGCCGAAACGATGGCCGTACCCGAAACGATGGCCGTAGCCGTAGCCATGGCCGATGACCGGACCGTAGCCCGACACCGGCGCCCAGGTGTGGTACGGTACCGTGATGCCGGGACCCTCATAGGCGGGGCCTTGATTGACCACATAGATCGGCGCCGGCGCGATCGGCGTCGGCTCGATGGGCGGCGCCGCATAGACGACCGACTGATGACCGCAGCCGCAGCCGCACCCGCAGCCGCCGGTGACCACGGGCAGTGGCGGCGGCAGCGGCGCAACCGGCTGCGCATAGACGAACGCGGCGCTCGGCGCGGCGCAGCCGCCGCAGCCGAGGCCCGAGCCCCAGCCGCCACCCCAACCTCCGCCCCAACCCCAGCCACCGGCCGAGGCGAACGAGGTCATGCCGACGGTGAACACCGCCGCAAGACCTACAAGAACGACACGATACAAAGACATGGCACTCCCTGTCTGTTGAGCCTCGTTGCGGAGGCGGATTTGGGCAGGCCGCGGCGCGGACCGCCGGAAACTCATGGCATCGGTTTGTGGTGTTCGCCTTCGTGTCGCCGCGTGCCGCGGTGGCCGATGACCGGCGCAACGACGATCGGCTCATTCGACGTGTAGCCGGGCGTGTATTCGGTCGCTGGATACGGCGCGGACCCGCTCGACCACGAGCGGAAGTATCGCGGCGCCGGCGGCGGCAGCACGCGATTGGCCGGCGGATTGATCTCGAGGCGGCCGAGGCGCGGCCGTCGTCCTTCGGCCGGAAAATAGCCGGGCGCGGGAAAAACGAGCGTCGGGGGATACGGCCGCCAGATCACCGTCTCGGTCACCATGTTGGGCCGGTCGAGGCCGAACTCGCCCTCGACGATGCCCCACGATGCGTCGATGCCATGGATAAAGACCGGCACGTCGGGCCGGCCCGGAATCACGATGACCGGCCCACGCTGCGCAAAGGCAGAGGATGCGGTGATGGCCAGTGCGAACGCGGCGCAGAGATAACGCATGAACGGCCTGATAAACGGCGTGTCATGCGCATTGTAGGGAAGCCGCCGGCGGAATTCGTTTAAAACGGGCCAGTTACGCGGGTGAATTATCTGGTAACATTAACACCGTCTGGACCAAATCAGTTAACGTCCGCTGTCATCCCGGTGAGCTCGGGCCTAGCGGCTCTCGCCCCAGACAAGCCGCCGAGCAACAAAATTGCGTAGCATGGCGGCCGCGGCGCACAACATCGCAAAGCAGAGCGCCACAGCAGCGATGCCGAGAAAGCCCACGGGCCGACCTGATAAGCCACCGCTAGCACCAAGAGGGGCGAGCATCTTGAACAACGCCGCCAGCGCGCCAAGCCCGGCGCCGCACGCCGCCGCGTGCGCAACGCGCCAAGGACGAAAACTCTCGTCCGAGTGATAGAGCGATGGCAGCGGCATTTTACAGTTTTTGCTTCCCGCTCGTTGAGCTGCCCTACTCGGCAGCCTCGATCTGCGCCGGCCGTCGCTCGACGATACCGGTGAGATCCGGCAGCACGAGGCGCAGGATTTCGGTGTCGTCGCGCGCCACCAGTTCGGCGCGTTCGCCGTCTTCCAGATGAAATGCGCTCAGTTCCCGGTACGTCGCGTCGCCGACGATGCCGGCCCCGCGCAGCACCAGATAAACGCTGCGGCCGTCGGCACGGTACGCCGCGCCGCGCTCGAGGCGCACAAGCTCGGCGGCGCATTGACGCTCGGTGAACGTGCCGAGCGACCTGCGCGTCACCCCGGCCTGGCCGGCGAACGGCAGCCATTCGTAGTTTGCCGGATCGACCATGATCGGATCGCGATAGCGCGGTTTTGGATATTCCATGCGCTCGCCGTGCGCGTGCTCCCAGATCGCCTGGTAGCCGTCGGTGGCGCGGCGGCCCTCGACGTCGTCGTTGCGGCGGAAAATGCCGGCCTCGAAGGTGCCGTACTTTTTCAGTTCCGCGGTGCCGGCGGCGACTTCCTCGCGCGACAGATATCCGCTGCCGCTGGCACCGCCGAATTGCAGCACCGCGGTCGAGGAGCGGCCGTCCGAGCTTTGCGGGCCGTACGGCGCGCCTTCCGGGAAATAGCCGAAGCTGCCGGCGCCCATTTTGCCGTTGCGGTCGAAATTCATGGTGCCTTCGAGCTGAAAGCGAAACTGATCGAAATTGTGCCGGTGGCGCGGCGAAGAGAAATCGCCTTCAAGTTGCCCGATGTTGAACTGAAAATTGCCCGGCGTGCCGGGCGTGCCGTTGAGCAGGTGCCGGTAATGGAACGTGCCGCCGCGATGCTGCAGGCCGCGTTTCCATTCGACTTCGTCGGCATGAACGATCTTCATCGCTGGTCTCCTTGAGAGCCCCGGCGGCTTCGCGGGCCGCCGCCATATTCGGCAGACTCATTGTAGTGGCTCGACCGGCCGTTGTCAGCCGAACAGCGCCAAGAACCGACCGCAACCGCAAGTCCGGCGGCGTGCGACCCCGGCGCGGCGCACCACCGCACATCCGTCAAGCGCCACGGCAAGATGCCGCAGCGCGCTTTGTTCGCCTGGACGGCAGCGTTGCGCGGCCATAACGATGCAAAGCCTGTGCTGGCCGCGACGACGATTGTCCACTAACATCGGCCGCTTCGGGGGGAGGAGCGGGGGTCCACGAGACCAGTTCCGCACCGCAGCGTTCTTCAACAAATCCGGAAATAGAGCAGTAGCCCCGCGCGCGTGAGCATCGTCGATGGACACTAGCCTGCTGCATTCCGTAGGTGTCGCACTGGGCACCTACGGGCACGACTTTGTCGACGGCGCCGGCCTGGCGCTGCATTCGGCGCACAACGCGTTCTACATCATCCTCAATCCGATGCGCATGTTCTACCTGTTCGCAGGCGTGTGCATGGGATTGGCGCTCGGCATTCTGCCGGGCATCGGCGGCATCGCCGGAACCGCGCTGCTGCTGCCCTTCACCTACGCGCTCGATCCGCCGACCGCGTTTGCGCTCCTGCTCGGGCTCGGCGCCACCACGACCACCGCCGATCCGATCTCGGCCATCCTGTTCGGCGCGCCGGGCCACGCCGCGTCGGCGGCGACCACGCTCGACGGCTATCCGATGACGCGGCGCGGCGAAGCCGGCCGCGCGCTCGGCGCCTCCTACATGGCGGCGCTGATCGGCGGCCTGTTCGGCGCGCTTTTAATGGCAGTCGCGCTGCCGATCATGCGCCCGATCATTCTCTACATCGGCTCGCCGGAACTGCTCTCGATCGCCGTGTTCGGCATTTCCATGGTCGCGGTGCTGTCCGGCAACGCACCGCTGCGCGGGCTGACCTTCGCGTGCTTCGGCATGATGCTGCGCATGATCGGCACCGATCCGCAGTCGGGCACGCTGCGCTGGACCATGGATTCATTGTATCTATGGGACGGCCTGCCGCTGGTGCCGCTCACGCTCGGCATTTTCGCCTTGCCCGAGCTATGCGACCTCGCCATCGGCCGCATGGCGGTGGTGCAACAGGGCCAGACCCTCGACACCAAGACCGGCATGCTGCTCGGCATCAAGGATTGCATCGAGCATTGGTTTCTCATCCTGCGATGCTCCTGGATCGGCTCGGCCATGGGCGCCATTCCGGGCATCGGCGCCTCGGTCATCGATTGGATTTCCTACGGCCACGCGCTGAAGACCGAAAAAGACGCGCCGAAAACGTTCGGCACCGGCGACGTGCGCGGCGTCATCGCCGCCGAAAGCGCCACCAATGCCCGCGAGGGCGGCGCGCTGGTGCCGACCGTGGCGTTCGGCGTGCCGGCCAGCGCCGGCATGGCGATTCTGCTCGGTGCGTTTTTGATCCACGGCCTGGTGCCCGGGCCGGACATGCTCACAAAACACCTCGACCTGACCTATTCGATGGTGTGGAGCATCGCCATCGCCAACATCCTGGGCTCCGGCCTGTGCTTCGCCTTCTCCGGTTATCTCGCCAAGGTGGCGACGCTGCGTTACACGCTGTTCATGCCCGGCGTGCTGAGCCTGGTCTGGATCGGCTCGTTCGAGGCATCGCGCAACTGGGGTGACCTGTTTTCGCTGATGTTCTTCGGCATCCTCGGCTGGGGGATGAAGCACTTCCGTTGGCCGCGCCCGCCATTCGTGCTCGGCTTCATCCTCGGCGAGCCGATCGAACGCTACATGTTCATCTCGATCGAGCGCTACGGCGTCGAATGGTTGATCAAGCCGTTCGTGCTGATCATGTTCGCGTTCGCGGCGCTGTCGTTACTTGGACCGTTCCTGCAGGACATTCGCTCGCACGCGCCGCGATCGGCGCGAGCGCAACCGGCCGCCGGGCGTTTCCCGGTCCGCTATGTCGTCAACTTCTGGCGCGGGCTTAAAACCGTCAAGGGCGGGCTGAAGGTGATGCTGACCAACTACGGCCACGCGCAATTCTCGGTCGATAACGTGTTTCCGGCGGCGCTCCTGATCCTGTTCGTGGTGATGCTGTCGCAATCGTTCGACTGGGCGTTCGCCGCGCGCATCGTGCCGACCATCGTCGGCATCGGCGCCATCCTGTTCTGCTCGCTGAGCCTGATCAACGACATCTTCGGCCTGCACGAACGCAACGGCGTGGTGTCGGCCGCGGGGTCTGGCGGCAGCGCCGGCGAAGTCGCGGCCGGCGCGGAAGTCGACGACGAGCCGCAACGGCCGCAGAAGATTCACATGGACATTGCGTCCAAGACCGCGCACCTGCCCGGTTCGATCATCCTGTCGCGCGGTTTCATGTTCTTCGGCTGGATGGCCGGCTTCATGCTGGTGATGTGGTTCATCGGGCTTATACCCGCGGTGCCGATCTTCATTCTTTCCTATATGCGGCTCGAGGGCCGCGAGAAGTGGCGGATCGCGGTGCCGATGGCGGTTTGCGTCGTGGCGCTGATCTACGTGGTGTTCGATCAACTCCTGGCGATCCCATGGCCGCCGACGCTGCTCGGCACTTACTTCCCGGCCTTCAAAGTGATCCCGAGCGTATAGACGCTCATTCGACGGACACGGATAGCAAGCGTCCATATTCGACTTGTCATGCCGCGCGGCCCGCCTTCGCTTGCTATGCAAGCTACGGCGAGTTTCAGTCCACCGAAGCGCCGAGCGCATAGGCGGAAAGTAAACATGTGAGGCTTGCCGAATACTGGATCATCCGTTTGCGCGGATGATGACATGAAATGGTGGCATGAATTCCAGCGACACCGCGATCGACAAGCCGCTTGCCGCGCCCCCCGCCGCGCCGCTCGCCGATCGCGCGCCGGACTATCGTCTGGTCGATCGGCTGCTCTGGTTCTTCGCGCTGGTCTACATCGTCGAGGGGCTGGGCCAGGTGGTCGGGCTCGTTTCGCAGCCGCTCACCTATTACCTCAAGCAAGTGCACGGCTGGACGCCGGTCCAGGTCACCGCGTTCTTCACGCTGTTCAATCTGCCTTGGGTCATCAAGCCGCTGTACGGCCTCGTCTCCGATTTTCTGCCGCTGTTCGGCTATCGGCGCAAAAGCTACCTCCTGCTCGCCAATGTCGCGGCGATTGCCGGCTTTCTCTGGGTGACGCAAATCGAAGCGCCGAGCGTGCTGGTGTTGGCGCTGATGACGACCGCCTACGCCATGGCGATCTCGAGCACGTTGTGCGGCGCGGTGCTGGTCGAGAACGGCCAGAAACTTCACGAGAGCGGCCGCTTCGTCAATCAGCAATGGCTTTGGTTCAACATCGCCGCCATGGCGGGCGCCATCGTCGGCGGCCAACTGGTCCAGCGCCTGCCGCCCGCAACGGCGCTGCACGTCGCCGCCGCCATCGTCGGCGTGGCGCCGCTCGCCGTCATCGCCGGCACGCTGTTTCTGATCCCGGAGCGGAAGCTCGCGATCGATTTGGCCGGCATGCGCGACACCGCGCGCGGCCTCGTCGCCGCATTCAGGCGCCGCGAGCTGTGGGTGATCGCCGTCTTCATCTTTCTCTATTACTTCAGCCCCGGCTTCGCCACGCCGCTCTATTATCACATGACCGACCACCTCAAATTCTCGCAAAGCTATATCGGCATTCTGACCTCGATCGCGTCGGCCGGCTGGGTGATCGGCGCCCTGCTCTATCGCCGCATCTTCGGCGGGTTGACGCTCAAGCGGCTGCTCAATGTCAGCATCGCCTTCGGCACCGCGACGACGCTCGCCTATCTGCTGCTGTTCAATGAAAGCTCGGCCGCCGTCCTGAATCTGTTGAGCGGCTTTTCTGCCATGCTGGCGACCGTGGCGACGCTCACCCTCGCCGCCGATTACTCGCCACAGCGCGCCGAGGGCTTTAGCTTCGCCGTCCTGATGTCGATCATCAATCTCGCCACGACATTTGCCGACAATGTCGGCTCGTTTCTCTACACCCACGTGTTTGGCGGCAATCTCACGCCGCTGGTGATCGTATCGGCGGCGTTCACCGCTTTCGCGTTTGTGCTGGTGCCGCTCCTTCGCCTCGGCGACAAGCGGCAGGGCGAGCCGGCGGCGACCGGCGTTCCCTGACTGGAACCAAGGGGGCTGCGGCACGTTATCAGGTGCCGCTTGGAGTGCCCCACATGCGCAACATCGGCGTATTTGTTCTTGCCGGCGCATTCGCCGCCGTCCTGTCATCGCCTTCGCCCAGCGCCGCGTTCGGCCTGCGTCTCGGACCGCTGCATCTGGGCCTGCCGTTCTTCGGCGGGCATCACTTCTCACATCACCGGCACCGCGCGATCCATGCGGCGTCGCACAAAGGCGCCATCTACGACAAAGCCGATTACGAGAACCCGGCCGTCAAGCCTGCCGGTAAGCCCGCGATCAATCCTGTCTTGGGCCGCAGCGCTGCGCCGGCGCAAGCCGGCAACAGCGCGGCCCTGCTCTATCCCGGTCTGGCCCTGCCCGGCCTCTACGACGCGATTTTCTGGCCGCAGCGCGCCGCAGCGTGGCCGTTCGGCTATGACGCGATTCTCCGCGGCGCATTTGCCCATTCGCGGGCCGAGATGAATGCGCAAGCCTGCCAGCCGGGCACCGCCGCCAACACGGTCGTTGGGCGTATTCGGGCCGAGACCAAGCCGACCCCTGAGCAGATGCCGCTGTTGCAGAAACTCGCCGAGGCGCTCGGCACGGCGTCCGGGTATCTGGCGCAGAGCTGCCCGCAAGCGATTCCGCGCGAGCCCGCTGCACGCGTGCAGCTCATGCAGACGCAGATCCAGATGCTGAGCATGGCGCTCGATCTGATCCGTCCGCCGCTGCAGCAATTCGAAGAATCGCTCGATGCCGGCCAACGGGCGGCATTCGTCGCGCTGCATTCGCCCGGGACGTCCGCCACCGCATCGTGCCGTACGCCGCCGGGCGCCATCGACGAGCCGATCGTGCAGATCGACCAGGGCGTTGAGCTCGAGGCCAGCCAGCGCGACGCGCTTGCCGAGGTCAAACAGGCCTTCGTCAGCGCAGCGAGCGATCTCGATGCGCACTGCCCGAAATCCGCGCCGGCGCTGCCGCTGGCGCGGCTGGAAGCGATCGAGGCGCGGCTCGACTCCAGTTGGCGCGCGCTCTTGGCCATGCAGGTTGCGCTTGCCGGGTTCGAGGCCCACTTGAGCGATGAGCAGCGCAGCCGCCTCGCTGCGATCACCGTGACGGCCGCGCAGTAGAATCGCGACGGAGCAAAACCATGCCACGTCAGATCAACGAAGACGACCGGCCGACCGAGGACGATCTCGCGCGCAAGGAGCTCGGCCCGCGCGGCATACCGGGCGGCAAAGACCCCGCGAAAATGACGCCGCGGAGCGAGAAGGAAACGCCGAAGTCCGGCAAGTTCGACGGCCACACGGCTTAGGACCAGGGTCTTCCTGCGCCTTAGAGTGAGTGGTCTTTGCGACCCGACGTTCGTCGCCAAAACTTTTCCGAACCCTGTCGGATCGGGCGAGAGAACGCCCCGGCATCTATGGCTGCGATCGCCACCGTCATCGCATCCGCTTCCGAAGCGCTGTCCATCGCGGTGACAAACTCCAGCACTTTGCGACGGCCCGCGATCAAAACCCCTCCGCTTGTGCGCCGCACCCGAGCCCGCCATTTGCCGGGTTCGCGCTCGTAGGCGCTGATCGTGAATTGCTTGTACTGCACTGACAGCCCCGCATTCGCACCGAGAGGCCGGGACAATGGATGCGGCCGGGTAAGCGAATGCTTGCGATGATCGGCCGAATTCGAGGCATATCGCGGCTGGATTTCGCCAGCCGTCTCGCATAATCAGGGCGCCGGCCCATCGAAGGAAAAAGACATATGTTTTCACGCCGCACGGTCATGGCAGGCATTGCAGCCGCGCCGCTCTCGACGCTCTCCATCAAACCGCTGTTCGCCGCCGGCTTTCCCGAGCGGCCGATCCACCTGATCGTGCCGTTCGCCGCCGGCGGCAATGCCGATATCGTCGGCCGCATCGCCGGCAATGTGCTCGGCCAAGGGCTCGGCGGAACGGTAGTGATCGAGGATCGCGCCGGCGCCGGCGGCAGCCTCGGCGCCGAATACGTCGCCCATGCGGCGCCCGATGGCTATTCGCTTCTGGTCGGCTCGAACGGACCGCTCACCGTCAACCCGTTCGTGCAGGCGCATCTCGGCTACGATCCGCTCAAGGATTTTGCCGCAGTCGGACTCACGAGCTACGTGCCGCACGCCCTGATCATGAGCAACAAGGTCGCGGCGAAAACCCTCGGCGATGTGATTGCGGCGAGCAAAAAGACGCCGCTGAACATCGCGACCAGCGGCGTCGGCAGCGCCTCGCATATGACGCTGGCACGGCTCAATGCCACGACCGGCGCGAATTTCACCCATGTGCCCTATCGCGGCGGCGGCGCGCTGATGCCCGACCTGATCAGCGGCAGCGTCGACGGCGCCCTGACCGAGTTCTCGACTGCGCTGCCGCTGCATCAGGGCGGCAAAGCGCACATCGTTGCGATCGCGGCGACGCACCACTCCAAGCTCGCGCCGGATATTCCGACCTTCGACGAAGGCGGCGTGAAGGGCTTCACGGCACAGAGCTATATCGGCATCGTCGCACCGGCCAAAACGCCGCCCGACGTCGTCGCGCGACTGCAGGAGGCGCTCGCCAAGGGCTTGGCTCAGGGCTCGCCCGCGGCCGAACGCATCGTCTCCCTCGGCAGCGAGCTGGCAACGCCGGAGCAAATGACATCCAAAGGCTTCGCCGAGTTCATCCGCACCGATTACGAAGCCATGCGCCAGGCCGCGCAAGTCGCCGGCATCAAACCGGAATGACCGCGGCCTGAAACTCTCATTATTGTTGCTGTTGCGTCAGTTCGCGAAAAATCGATTGCTCGGCCGCGGCAGGCCTAAATTCTCGCGCAGCGTCGCGCCTTCATAGTCGCGGCGGAACAGGCCGCGCCGCTGCAGTTCGGGAACGACCTGATCGCAGAAATCCTCCAAGCCGCCCGGCAAATAAGGAAACATGATCGTAAAGCCATCGGAGCCTTCGGTCTCGAGCCACTCCTCCATCTCGTCGGCGATGGTTTGCGGCGTGCCCACTATGGCGAGGCCGGAATAACCGCCGAGCCGCTGCGCCAACTGCCGCACCGTCAGATTCTCGCGCCGGCCAAGCGCAATGGCACGCTCGCGTCCGCTTTTCGAGGCGTTGCTCTCCGGAATGTCGTCCGGCAGCGGCTTGTCCTGGTCGAACCTCGAAGCGTCATGGCCGAGCGCGATCGACAGCGACGCGATGGCGTTGGCGTAATTGACCAGGCTGTCGAGCTTTTGCCGCTTCGCCTTGGCCTCCTCCACCGTGTCGCCGACCACGACAAAACACCCCGGCAGGATCTTCATGTCCGCGCGGGCGCGACCGAGCTTTTCCATGCGGCCTTTCACGTCGGCATAGAACTTTCGCCCGGCGGCCAGATCGCTCTGCGCCGTGAACACGGCTTCCGCGGTCTCGGCTGCCAGCTGCCGGCCGGAATCCGAGGCGCCGGCCTGCACGATCACCGGCCAGCCCTGGATCGGCCGTGCGATGTTGAGCGGCCCGCGCACCGAGAGATATTTGCCCTTGTGATCGAGCACATGCAGCTTCGCCGGCTCGAAGAAGATGCCGTCCTCGACGTCGCGCACGAACGCATCGTCGGCCCAGCTGTCCCACAGCCCGGTGACCACGTCATAGAATTCGCGGGCGCGGCGATAGCGCTCGCTGTGCTCCATGTGCTCCTCGAGCCCGAAATTCAGCGCGGCGTCGGGATTGGACGTGGTGACGATGTTCCAGCCGGCGCGGCCGCCGGAAATATGATCGAGCGAGGCAAAGCGCCGGGCGATGTGATACGGCGCGTCGAACGTGGTCGAGCCGGTGGCGACGAGCCCGATATGCGCGGTCGCCTGCGACAGCGCCGACAATAGCGTGAACGGCTCGAACGAGGTCGCGGTATGGCTGCGCTTGAGCGCGTCCATCGGCATGTTGAGCACGGCCATGTGGTCGGCCATGAAGAACGCGTCGAACTTCGCCTGCTCCAGCCGCTGGATGCAGCTTTTGATATGGGCGAAGTTGAAGTTCATGTCCGGCCACGCGCCCGGATAGCGCCACGCCCCGGTATGAATGCTGGCCGGACGCATGAACGCGCCGAGATGAAGTTTTCTTCCCGAAGACGGCATGCTGAAAATCCCGTTTTCTTTCGCACGTGACGTGCACAATTCGTCGAGGACCATAGCACGGCGGCCGCCGAATGTGCGGATCGGGCCATTGGCCGGACCGGCGTCGCCCGCCTTGATTATTTGTCGCCTATAGGCTACATAGGCTGTGATGGTGAAAACGACGCGATTTGATGCCGCCGATTATTTGAACAGCGAGGAACGCCAGACCGCCTACATCACTGCGGCGTTGGAAACCGGCGACGCCGACTTCGTGCGCGATGCGCTAGGGCTCGTCGCTAAAGCCCGCGGCATGAGCCAAATCGCAAAAACGTCCGGGCTGAACCGGGAGAGCCTCTACAAAGCGCTCAGCGAAAACGGCAATCCAGAGTTTGCGACCATCATGCGCGTCATACGCGCCATGGGCTTGACGCTCACCGCGCGGCCGATCGTGCGTTCACGCGCATCGAAACGGCGCCGGGCAGCATAAGAGGCAGCGTCACCCCAGCGGCGCCCACTGCACTTGATCGATGCGCGCGGCGCCGGTGGCGAGCATGACCAGGCGGTCGAGGCCGAGGGCGATGCCGCAGGCGTCGGGCATCTCGGCAAGCGCCGCCAGAAAATCCTCGTCGAGCGGATAGCGGCTGCCGTAGCGCCGCACCTTCTCGGCCATCTCGGCCTCGAGCCGCCGGCGCTGCTCGATGGGATCGGTGAGCTCGGCAAAGCCGTTGGCGACTTCGACGCCGCAGACGTAAAGCTCGAAGCGTTCGGCAACGCGCGGATCGCTCGATGGCCGCGCCAGCGCGGCCTGCGCGGCCGGATATTCGTCGAGGATGGTGGCGCGGCCGATGCCGAGTTTCGGCTCGATGCGCTCGACCAGCACGCGGCTGAAAATGTCGCCCCAGGTGTCGTCGTCAGCGATGCGGACGCCGGACGCCACAGCGGCGCTGGCAAGCGCCACGCGATCAGCCTCGCCCTCCCCCAACGTCGCCAACAGGTCGATGCCGGCGAAGCGGCCGAACGCCTCGGCCACCGAAATCCGCTCCGGCTCGGCGAACGCGTCCGCCGAGCGGCCGCGGTACGAAAAATGCCAGGTGCCGGCCGCCTGCGCCGCCTCGCGCAGGAGCGCCGCACAGTCCGCCATCAGGCTGCCGTAGGACTCGCCGGCCCGATACCATTCGACCATGGTGAATTCGGGCGCATGCAGCGCGCCGCGCTCGCGATTGCGGAACACCTTGGCGAACTCGACGATGCGCGGCTCGCCGGCCGCCAAGAGCTTCTTGCAGGCGAATTCCGGCGACGTCCGTAAGTAGAGCGGCGCCGCCGCGCCGTCCGGCCCGTCGAGCGCGGTCGCAAAGGCATGCAGATGCGTCTCGTTGCCAGGCGACACGGCCAGCGCCCCGGTCTCCACTTCGACAAAGCCGTTGGCGGCGAACCAGGCGCGCAAGGCGGCCACGATGCGGCTGCGGGCGAGCAGCATCGGCCGCCGGTCGGCATGCACGTGGCTGGCCCAAAATGGCGACGATCCGGGGCTTTTGTCCGTCATCCCTTGTCCGCGGCGATGTTCGAAAATAGCTAGCGATTGCCTTGAAGATCGCTATGGTGCGGCCCGAATAAGGCACCCATAAAGCTTAAAGGATTTTGTTCCGTGAAGGTCATCGCCAGCTCGCTGCGCAAAGGCAATATCGTCGATATCGACGGCAAGCTCGGGGTCATCGTCGCCACCGAGAACATCCACCCCGGCAAGGGCACCCCGGTCACCCAGATGGACGTGCGCCGGATTGCCGACGGCGTGAAGGTGTCGCTGCGCTTCAAGACCACCGACCAGGTCGAGCGCGCCTTCGTCGAGGACAAGAAGCACCAGTACATGTATCAGGACGGCGACGGCTTCCACTTTATGAATATGGAGAGCTACGACCAGGTCACCCTGTCGGCCGACATCGTCAGCGACCAAGCAGCCTATCTGCAGCCGGAGATGGAGGTGACCATCAGCCTGCACGAGGGGACGCCGCTGGCCATCGAGCTGCCGCCCAAGGCGGTGCTCGAAGTGGTGGAGACCGAGCCCACCGTCAAAGGCCAGACCGCCGCCTCGTCCTACAAGCCGGCGCTCCTTTCGAACGGCGTCCGCACCATGGTGCCGCCGTTCGTGACCACCGGCACCAAGATCGTGGTGCAGACCGCCGACGGCAGCTACGTCGAGCGGGCCAAGGAATAAGGCTCGGCTGGGCGCCAAACGCCGCCTATTGCCGCTTTGGCGCTTGGAGTTCACGACGAGCGGACCAAAAGCGGGGGATTCGTGAGCCCAAATCCTTCAGCTTCGCCTCTGTCGCGCCGCGCCTGCCTGTCGACCCTCGCTGGCGCCGGCGCGTTCACGCTGTCGTTTGCCGCGGACGCGCGGACCAGGAAACCCGCCAAGCCCGCGAAACGGCTGTCGTTCGATGAATGGGTCGCCGCCTTCCGCGCCAAGGCCGAGGCGCGCGGCATCAGCGAGGCGACCTACACGCGCGTCATGCGCGGCATAAAACCCGACCGCACCGGGCTCGAGGCCATCGGCAACCAGCCCGAGTTTCATGAAGAGCTGTGGCAATACCTTAACCGCCGCGTTTCCGAGTGGCGCATCGTCACCGGCCGGCAGAAGGCGAAGGAATACGCGCCGCTCCTCGCCCGCATCGAGCACGACTTCGGCGTCGCGCCTTCGACCATGCTCGGCGTCTGGGGCATCGAGTCCACGTTCGGCGATCCGATCGTTCAGAAGAACCATATGCGGCCGATCTTTCCGTCGCTGGCCGCCCTGGCCTGGGCCGAGCCGCGGCGCCGCGCCTACTGGGAAGGCGAGCTCATTCACGCGCTCGAGATCGTGCAGCGCGGCTGGGGCACGCCCAACGAAATGGTCGGCTCCTGGGCCGGCGCCATGGGCCACACCCAATGGATGCCGGAAGTCTGGCTCCACGTCGGCATGGACTACGACCACGACGGCAAGGTGTCGCCGTTCGGCTCGCCGGACGACGCGCTCGGCTCGACCGCAAAGTTTCTGGTTGAGCGCGGCCATTATCGCCGCGGCGAGCCGTGGGGTTTTGAGGTCCGCATGCCGGCGCATATCCGCGGCGACCGCGCACGCACTTACGCGGAGTGGCAGAAGCTCGGCGTGCAGCGCGCCGACGGCGAAGCGTTTCCGACGGCGGACGCCAAAGCGCGGCCGTTCGCGCCGGTGCCGGGCGGTCCGGCCTTTCTGCTCGGCGCCAATTTCTTCGCGGTGAAAAGCTACAATCCGTCGACCAACTACGCGCTGGCGCTGGTGCATCTCGGCGACCGCTGCGTCGGCGGCGAACCGTTCAAGCAAAAATTTCCCGGCAGCGAACGCGCGCCGACCTTGGCCGAAGTCGAGGAGATCCAGCGCCGCCTGACCGCGCTCGGCTACGACACCGGCGGCGTCGACGGCCGCGTCGGCAACGACACCATGCTGGCGGTGCAGACCTATCAGAAGAAAGTCGGCGTCGACCCCGCCGACGGCTATGCCGGCGTCGGCCTTTTGGAGCGGCTGCGCCGGGGGTCCTGAATTGCCGCACCTGCCCTGCCGCCAACCGGCTTGAGAATTGGGCCGCGATCCGGTTGGATGCGCCCCACCAGCCCCCTTTCCGCCCCAGCAGCACGAGGAACCGCCCGCATGACGCCTCCCCCATCCGCGACCGCCGCCGCCCACGCCGAGACCAAAGCCGATCCGGCGGTCGCCGGGCTCGAGCGCCCGACGCCGGCCGGCGCCAATGCGCCCGGCTTCGGCTCCGACATCATCGCCGATGCACTGCGCTCGCTCGATATTCCGTATATCGCGCTCACGCCCGGCGCGAGCTATCGCGGCCTGCACGACTCGATCGTGAATTATCTCGGCAATTCCAAGCCGCAGATGCTGCTCTGCCTGCACGAGGAAGCCGCCGTCGCCATCGCCCAGGGCTACGCCAAGGTCACCGACAAGGCGATGGTCACCGCGGTGCATTCCAATGTCGGGCTGATGCACGCCTCGATGGCGATCTTCAACGCCTGGTGCGACCGCATGCCTGTGGTGGTGCTCGGCGCCACCGGCCCGGTCGACGCCGCCAAGCGCCGGCCGTGGATCGACTGGATCCATACCGCGCGCGACCAGGGCGCGCTCATCCGCGAATACACCAAGTGGGACGACCAGCCGGCCGGGCCCGCTGCCGCGCGCGAAGCGATTCTGCGCGGCACCTGGATCGCCAACACCGTGCCGCAGGGTCCGGTCTACATCAATTTCGACGCCGAGGTGCAGGAGTCCAAAGTCTCCGAGCCGCTGCCGCCGATCGATCCGGCGCGCTACATGCCGCAGGTTTCCACCGCGGCGCCCGCCGAACTCATCCGTCAAGCCGCCGAGATCCTCAAGGGCGGCAAGCAGGTGCTGATGCTCGCCGGCCGCGCCTCGCGCAGCGAAGCGGCCTGGAACGCCCGCGTCGCGCTCGCCGAAGCGCTCAACGCGCAGGTGGTCACCGATCTGAAAATCGGCGCCAGCTTCCCGACCGACCATCCGCTCTATGCCGGCGCGCCGCGCGCGGTCGCGTCGGAGAGCATCCCTGATCTGAACAAAGTCGACGTCGTGCTGAGCCTCGACTGGGTCGATCTCGGCGGCGCGCTGCGCCACTGGGGCCCGTCGCCGTCGGTCAAGGTGGTGCAGGTTTCGCTCGACCACCGCATCCACAACGGCTGGAGCATGGATCACCAGGCGTTGCCGCCGGTCGATCTGTTGCTTTCCGCCGATCCCGATCTCGTCGTGCCCGAGCTGGTCAAGGAAATCGGCAAGAGCACCAAGCCGCACGCCGTGCCGGCGCCGCGCAAGGCCGCCGACAACAAGGAGCCGACCGGCTTCACCAACGAGCACATTGCCCGCGCTCTGAGCAAAGTGGTGGGCAACCGGCCCGCAAGCTACTTGAGCCTGCCGTTGTCATGGGACGACAGCTGGGTGCCGTTCCGCCACCCGCTCGACTATGTCGGTTCGAACGGCGGCGGCGGCGTCGGCGGCGGGCCCGGAATTGCGGTCGGCGCCGCGTTGGCGCTCAAGGGCTCCGGCCGGCTGCCGATCGCGATCTGCGGCGACGGCGACTTTCTGATGGGCGTCACCGCGGTGTGGACGGCGGTGCACTACAAGATCCCGCTCCTGTTCGTGCTCGCCAACAATCGCTCGTTCTATAACGACGAGCTGCACCAGGAGCGGATGGCGCGCGCGCGCAACCGGCCGGTCGAGAACAAATGGATCGGCCAACGCATGAGCGAGCCGGAAGTCGACCTCGCCGCCATGGGCCGTGCCCAGGGCGCTGTCGGCTTCGGCCCGGTCACCAAGCCGGCCGATCTCGCCGCCGTGCTGGAGAAAGCCATCGCCGAAGTCGATGCCGGCAAGGTCGCCGTCGTCGACGTCCGCGTCGAGCCCGGCTACACCGCGGTCATGACCCAAGCCATGGTCCGCGGCAAAAGCTGAGACGCGAAGCACCCCTCTTCCGCTCATTCCCGCGCAAGCGGGAATCCAGCGGAACGTGAGAGCTGACTCATTATGCGCTGGGTCCCCGCTTTCGCGGGGACGAGCGGACAACAGGCCGCCGCGACGAGTATGGCCGGGGCGGATCAAAAGACTTCAGCGGGAGGAAAAACAATATGGCCTTCTTCTCCTCGTGTGTGTGCTGCATGCCGCGCCGGCAATTCCTGCGCGCCGGCCTCGCCGCCACCGCGGCGCTGGCCGCACCGCGCGCCTTCGCCCAGACACCTGCAGTCAAGCCCGCGGTGAAGAAGACCCGCATCGACATGCATCACCACTTCCTGCCGCCGCAATATATGAAGGAGGAGCACGAGCGCATCAGCTTCCAGCACGGTTCGGTGTCGACCAACAGGCTGTTGTCGTGGACGCCCGCCGAATCGATCGAGGCCATGGATGCGAGCGGCATCGCAACCGGCATCGTTTCGGTCACGACGCCCGGCCCGTGGTTCGGTGACGCCGCCGCGGCGCGCCGGCTGTCGCGCATGTGGAACGATTTCGCCGCCGAGCAGATGCACAAATATCCCGGCCGCTATGGCCTGTTTGCGGTCATTGCGCCGCCCGACACCGACGGCAGCCTCAAGGAGATCGAATACGCGCTCGACACGCTGAAAGCCGACGGCATCGGACTCCTCAGCTCATACGACGGCAAGTATCTCGGCGACGCTTCGTTCGCGCCGGTATTCGCCGAACTCAATCGCCGCAAGGCCATCGTCTATACGCATCCGAGCACGTCGGTCTGCTGCAGTGCCGTGCAGCCCGGCCTGCCGCCGCAGGCGATCGAATATCCATTCGAGACCACGCGCACGATCAGCAGCCTCTTGATCAACGGCACCATCGCCAACAACCCGGACATCCGCTGGATCTTCTCGCACGGCGGCGGCGCCACGCCGATGCTGGCCGGCCGCATGGTCCATACCGTCGGCCGCCATCCCAACGCCAAAAAATTCATGCCGAACGGCGTGCTCGCGGAATTGCGCAAGCTCTATTACGACACCGCCAGCGCCGACAGCGCGCCGTCGATGGCGGCATTGCGCGCCATGGCGCCGCTTTCCCAGATTCTGTTCGGCACCGATTATCCGTTCGTCAAGCCGGCCGAAGGCGTCAAGGAGCTGGACGAGGATTCGCTCTCCGCCGCCGACCGCGAAGCCATCGACCGCACCAACGCGCTGGCGCTCATCCCGCGGCTGAAGAGTTAAGCGACACCCCTGTTCACCTCATCCTGAGGTGCCCGCGCGCAGCGCGGGCCTCGAAGGATGCAGGCCGAGGCGCTGTGGCCTCGCCCTTCGAGGCTCGACGCTGCGCGCCGAGCACCTCAGGGTGAGGAAGTCAGTCATGCGCATGCACTGACTGCCAGCCGCTTCACAATCCCGCGCGAATGGCGCAACATGCGCGCGGGAGAAGTCCCACCCGCTCCAAGATCAACAATCGAACGGCATCGATGGACGCCGTATCGTTCAGGAGTGCAAGCATGAGGAAACGCAAACAAGGCGGAGCGCCGCTGCTCGAAGACTTCGTCGCCGGCAACGGCCTCCTGCATCGCCGCGCGCTGCTGGGCGGCGGCATCGTGTTCGCCGGCGCCATGGCGACCGGCGCGGCCTCGACCCAGGCCGCCGCGGAGACGATCAAAGATCCACAATGGAGCCTGCAGCCCGGCGACGTCACGCCGGCCCTGCAAACGCCATCGCGCTTCGAGAAAAGCGTCACGCGCATCCTCTCCAATCCCAAGGGCGAGGCACGCACCCAGCACGCCCGCGCGCCGCTGCAGCACCTCGACGGCACCATCACGCCGAACCCGCTGCACTTCACCATCCTGCATTCCGGCATTCCCGACATCGATCCGGAGGCCCATCGCTTCGTCATCCACGGCATGGTCCGGGAGCCGCTCGAATTCACGGTCGATGCACTGCTGCGCTATCCGATGGTGACGCGCAAGCATTTCGTCGAATGCGGCGGCAACTCCGCCGGCATGTTCTCCAACGTGCCGCTGCAGGCCACCATCCAGCAGCTGCACGGCCTCGTCTCCTGCGCCGAATGGACCGGCGTGCCGCTGTCGACCATCCTCGACGAAGCCGGCATCGACCCGAAAGCGAAATGGATGGTCGCCGAAGGCGCCGACTCGCTCCTGGTCAGCCGCAGCGTGCCGCTCAAGAAGGGCTACGAGGACGCGCTGATCGCGCTCTATCAAAACGGCGAGCGGCTGATGCCCGGCAACGGCTACCCGATGCGGCTTTTGTTGCCCGGCTTCGAAGGCAACATGAATACAAAGTTCCTGCGCCGCATCATGATCACCGATCAGCCGGCGATGACATTCTACGAGGAGCGCAACTACTCGCCGCTGTTGCCGAGCGGCAAGGCCTATCGCTTCTACTTCGTCAACGAGGTGAAGTCGTTCATCACCAAGCCGTCGTTCGGCATGGCCCTGAAAGAACCCGGCTACTAAGAAATCTCCGGCATCGCCTATTCGGGCACCGGCACCATCACCAAGGTTCTGGTGTCGGCCGACGGTGGCAAGAGCTGGGGCGATGCCGCGGTCGAAGGGCCGGCGTCGCCGAAGGCGTTCACGCGCTTCCGCATGCCGTGGCGCTGGGACGGCCAGCCGGCGACGATAACGAGCCGCGCCTGGGACGATTCCGGCGAGTCGCAGCCGCTGCGCGCCGATTTCGTCGCCAAGCGCGGCGAGACCAAGGAGCCGATGAAGAGCCCGTATGCCTTCGCCAACCAGCACTACAACAGCCTCACCTCATGGGGCATCGACGCCAAGGGAGAGATCAAGCATGTCTATGTTTAATCGCTCGCGCCTGATCGCCCTCGGCTGCCTCGCCGCCCTCGCCTTTGCAGCCACCGCCCACGCCGGCGACACGCCCGGTCTCGGCAAGCCGATCGCTCCATCGGACTTCAAGGCCTGGGACAGGACCATCCTGCCCGACGGCACCGGCCTGCCGCCCGGCAGCGGCACTGCGGCGCAAGGCGAAAAACTGTTCGCCGACAAAGGCTGCTCGCTCTGCCACGGCGAAGGCGGCAAGGGCGGCCACTCCAACATGCTGGTCGGAAGCCCGTCGCTGCTCGCAGGCGGCATCTCGTCGAACAAGACCATCGCCAATTTCTGGCGCGAGCCGACCACTCTGTTCGACTACATCCGCCGCGCCATGCCCTGGCCGGCGCCGCGCACCTTGAGCGATGACGAAGTCTACGCGCTCTGCGCTTACCTGTTCGCCGCCAACAAGCTCATCCCGCAGGATGAGGCGATGAACGCGCAGACGCTCCCCAAAGTGCAGATGCCGAACCGCGACAACTTCATCATCCGCTTCCCGAACCGGATTTGAAGCACCGCGCGCGGCTCGCTCCGCGCATCCCCTCCCCCGCTTGCGGGGGAGGGCCAGGGGGCCAGTCATAAGAAACCCGAAAAAGCGGATCGATCTCGCCATCGGCCGCGGCCTCGCCGCAAGCTACATTGCCGCATCCGGCGCGCTCGACAGCCCTTTTGTGCTGATCGATGTCGGTGCCCGCGACGGCATCAATCCGCGCTGGCTGCCGCTCGAGCCCGCCATGCAAGTCATCGGCTTCGACGCCATCGCCGACATAGCCGCGCCGAACGCCCGCCATCGCTACTTCAAGATCGCGCTTGGCGACCGCGACGGTGAATGCCGGTTCTATATCCCGGAGAATCGCTACGAAGCGCGCGTTTCAGCCGATGGAAGCTGCATCGTCCCGATGGCCAAGCTCGATACGCTGTGGGCCACGCAGGCTTTGCCGCCGGCCGACTTCATCAAAATCGATTGCGAGGGCTACGAGCCGGAAATTCTTCACGGCGCCGAGCAATACCTCGCTGCATCCAATCTGCTGGGCGCCGAGATCGAAACCGACATTTATCCGAGCCAGCCGCTGCCGCAGTCGCACTTCGCCGCCGTCCATGCGGCGCTCGCCAGGCACCGCTTGCTGATAGCCGATCTCGGCTCGATTCCCGTAGAGCGTTTCGCCTGGAACCGCCTCTACGATGTGCTGTTTGCGCGCCATTTCATCAAGGAGCGCAGCGACGGCAGCGCTTATGTCTTCAAGGCGGCCGACCTTGATCCGACGCTTGACGCGATCCTGAAGACGATCGCGATCTTCGACGTGTATGCGCTCGTCGCGCCGGCCGCCGCGTTGGTGAAGGAATACCGCGAACTCATTTCGCGTCGCGTCGATCCGGATGCGCTCTACGAAAAAGTGATGCTCTCGCAATCCTCCGGCATGGAGAAATACCTGCCACACCTCGGCCTTGGCCTGTGGACCGGCATGCGGCGCTTCGCCCTGCGCGCCAGCCGGCGCCGACCCTCTAGCGCCGCGAGATGATTCCCCGTCGTCATTCCGCTTTGATTCCGGATTCCTTGATGATCGGCCACCATTTGTCGATTTCGGATTTTTGCAGCGCCGCCAAAGCCTGCGGGGTCATCTGCGCGTTTGACGGCACTTCAAAACTCTGGCCCTCGAGCTTTTGCCGGATTTTTGGATCGTTGAAGGTCGCGGCGACCGCGGAACTGAGCTTGGCAACGATCTCCTTCGGCGTGCCGCGCGGCGCAAACAGTCCGGTCCAATAGGTGAAATTGAAATGAGCCAGCCCGGCTTCTTCCATCGTCGGAATTTGCTGTGCGGCGGGCACGCGCTTTTCTGCCGTCACGCCGTACGCCTTGATGCTGCCGGACAATACGTGCGGCAACGACGGTCCGGTCGTGATGAACGTGGCGTCGATCTGGCCGGCCATGACGTCCTGCATCGCCGGCGCGGCGCCGCGATAGGGAATCAAGTGGAACTGCGTGCCGGTCTGCTTGCGAAACAGCAGTGCCAGCATATGCGGCGCGCTCCCCACGCCCGCGGTTCCGATGGAGCCTTTGTCTGGATTGGCCTTGAGCCAGGCGATGAATTCCTTCAGATCGTTGGCCGGCTCGGTCTTTTTCGCAATCAGAAACATCGGCGCGTCCGGCAGCAGCGCGACCGGCTCGAAATCTTTGACCACGTCGTATTGCACCCGATAGATCAGGCTGTTCGCGACATGGGTGTTCCAGCTGCCGACGATCAGCGTGTAGCCGTCCGGCGCGGCGCGCGCGACACGGCTGGTCGCGATCGTGCCGTCGGCGCCGGTGACGTTCTCGACCAGCCCGGGCTGCCCAAGCGACGCGCGAAATCCTTCGCCAAGAACCCGCGCGACGATGTCGTTGAGCGCACCGGCGGCGAACGGCACGACGAGCGTAATGGGCCGGGACGGGAAGTTGTCCGCTCGCGCGCTCCGTGAAATCCCCGACGCTGCGAGCGCACCCGCCGCCAATCCCATGATGTGACGGCGGTCGACTGTCAGGCGTGTCATACGGCTCTCCCCAGTGCGGAATAAAGGCTTATGATTTTCTCTTGAGAGTAGGCGAAAGTTTTTACGCACGCCAGCCGGCCCTGTGCCAGACATCCCAGCCCGACAATGCTCGGCAAAGAAAAAGAGAAGCCCCGGCTCAATCAACCGGGGCTTCTCGGGTCCCTCGTAACAAGATCGATCGCAGCGAGGCATCAACCGTGGTGCGCCGACACCGCCTTGGTCGAGGCCGCGATGGTCCGGTCCGTGCCGGCATTCGACAGGTCGCCGAGGCTCAGGATGCCGACCATCCGCTTGTTCTTGTCGATGACCGGCAGCCGGCGAATCTGCTTCGACTGCATCATGTTCGCCGCGTGCGTGAGGTCGTCGCTGTCGCGGCACCAGGCAATGCCTTCGGTCATCACGTCTCGCGCCGTCAGCGCGGACACGTCTTTGTCGTTGGCCAGGCCGCGCACCACGATGTCGCGATCGGTCACCATGCCGATCAGCCGGTCGTTCTCGCCCACAGGAATGGCGCCGATATCTTGGTCCAGCATCATCTTCGCCACCGCTTTCACGGGCGTATCCGGCGAAACCCATTGCGCGTCTTTGTGCATGCAATTTTTCACTTTCATCGCCAGTCTCCTGTTGCACGAGCGGTTACATGATCAACAACGCCACACGGCGCATGCGGGTTGCGCCGCGTCGTCAAGGGCGTTGTCTGTTTGTCAGCAGTGTAGCGGGAATTTGGTTCTGAAGTGCATGGGGAACTCGCTGTCGGAAAATCGAAGCTGCAGTCGGGTTCCGTACCTTGTTCCGCTTGACGATAGGCGCCGACATCCCAGCTAAGGCCGACGGATCATCCGCGGCAATGACGACGTTGACGTGAGACCCGCAACGCGTCGATCGCATGAGTTCCCGCGCCTTGCTTGCGGCCCCAGCGTTGCGGCGCAGTTCCATCAGAGAAGGAGCGTACGATGAGATTGAGCGCCGCACAGGTCGAGAAAGCAGAAACGCAGCTCCACGCCGAGGCCATCCCCGAAGATCATCCGCTGATCCCCAAGCTCAATCAGCTGTTCGGCGATCACACGTATTTTCTCGACAATAATGGTCTCAGCGTCGTGGAACTGGCGGCCCGCGACTCGGCGACGCCGAGCGCCGACGGCAACGCGGTGGTTGTCAACCTCGCCAATTGGACCGACTCCGACCCGCCGAAGCTCGAGGCCCACGAACCGGAACTGACCGACAGCACGCTCACGCTCAGCACCGACGGCGGCTGAAGCTCGTAGAACCTCGTAGGGCGGGCTGAGCCCGAAGTGGCCGGCCCGCTCCCGGGCGTTGCTGATCGCCGGTTACCGCTTTATCTTGCGGGCATGAAATTCAGCATCGGCTATTTTGCCAAACCGCGCGCCCCAGGCATTCCGCCAGCGTTGCTTGCCACACATACAGGCGACTTTAATACGGTAGACGCCGCCAGAAAGGCTGCGATTGCCGACGCCGATAATCCTGAAATTGGCCCAGTCGATTCTATCACCATCGACCCCATAGGTGAGCGCTGGGTAAAAGGCGAGAGCTTGATACGAACGGGCAGTGGATGGAACGCCGGCGCGAGCCCGAATAATAATTTGCCCGACGCCGAGAACCGCGAAGGGGCGGATTACGTCTCACTGATTCGCCGCCGCAGCGTTGCGCGCTTGACCTGCTCGGCGAGTGCCATGAAGACGTACGACGCCACCACCGCCGTCAGCGCGAGAATGACCGTTTGCAGCACGCCGCTCATCACCAAAAACAGCATCCCGAGCGGCGAGCCGGTGAGCATCGCGCCGCGGCCCAACAAGATCGTGCCGCCGAAACTGGCCGCGACCCACGGCACCAGAGCCAGGCAAAGCACGGCGAAGATTTGTAGAACATGGCCTTTGCTGTCGGCCAGCGCCCGTGACGCCGTCGCGCCGGGCGCCCCGACGGCGAGCGCGGGAAACAAAATCATAAGCCGCAGCGCCACGGTGACGGCCGCGATCAGCGCGACGGCGAAAACAAATAGGATCGCCTGCAGCGACCGATTGGACGTCTCCAGCAGACCTAACACATCGAACGGCAGGCCGATAAGAACCTTCAGCGCCAACAGCCAGCCGAAGAACACGCCAAACGCCCGCTCCCTGATCGGAAGCGTGTAGGTTGGCGTGATCTTGTCGAGGATCACGAAGCGGTGGATCGCCATAAACACCGGCGTCAGCAGCAACGCCTCGACGGCGTTCTGAACGAGACCCAAAACCTCGCCGGCGAGCTGCTGGTCCCACAGGCGCTGCGGCACAAGCTCCGTGCTGGCCGCGACCGCGAGGAGGATGAGAAACGCGCTGCCCATGAGCGCGGGCATCGCGGTCAGCAGCCGCCCCAAATCCCGGTAGGCCGCAATAATCGTCCGCACGACCGGCAGGCGGCGTTTTTCCATGACGGA
>Ga0070741_10004244_pt1 | contig 33748 bp, 24 predicted proteins | sample Coa_R1_4_FD_66440 | JGI IMG/M metagenome (GOLD analysis project Ga0070741, IMG submission 66440) | Surface soil microbial communities from Centralia Pennsylvania, which are recovering from an underground coalmine fire - Coalmine... | ecosystem: Environmental > Terrestrial > Soil > Unclassified ... | reverse complement strand
CCGCAATGCGCGAAGCGAAAGAGAAAGGCTGCAAGACGCTGGCGATATGCAACGTGCGCGGATCGATGGCAACTCGCGAAGCGAACGGAACGATCCTGACTCACGCCGGCCCTGAGATAGGCGTAGCCTCGACAAAGGCATTCACCTGCCAGATGGTGGCTGCGTATCTGTTCGCACTGTACCTGGGACAGTTGCGAGGCCATTTGAATCAAGAGGAATCTCGCGCGCATGTCAAACAGTTGCTGGAACTGCCCGTCAAAATCGAAACACTATTGGGACAGGACGATTCGATTGAGGAATTGTCTAGGCAGCTTTTCCGCTCAACCGATTTTCTCTACCTGGGTCGCGGGATCAATTATCCGATTGCTCTGGAAGGGGCACTTAAGCTGAAGGAGATCAGTTACATTCACGCGGAAGGTTATCCGGCCGGCGAGATGAAGCATGGTCCGAACGCGCTCATCGACGAATCGTTACCGGTTGTGGTGATTGCGACCAAGGACGATCAGAGCGAAGCGTCGAAGCTGCGTTACGAGAAGACTCTTTCGAATATTATTGAAGTGAAAGCTCGCGATGGCCGCGTCGTTTCAATCGTCACTGAAGGCGATCGCGAAGTCAGTGAAGTTTCCGACCACATAATCACGATTCCCCCGGCAAGTGATCTGCTGTCACCGATTTTGTCTGTGGTGCCGTTGCAGTTGCTGGCTTATCATATAGCGGTGCGACGGGGCTGTGACGTCGATCAGCCGCGAAACCTGGCCAAATCCGTTACAGTGGAATAAAGGACTGGAACTAATAACATATTTCCAGTTCCCTTAAACGGCCAAATTCTGAACTCCTTTCATGTGACCCAAAGCGTGAAATATTTCATCGCTCGGACTCGCGTTTTTGAGCTTGTATAAAGCCTTCATTTAGTGCATGGTGCCCCTCACCGTCCGCTGGCACTTCCCCAGGACCCGAAAAACCTTTTTAAAGGTTGCGCCGTTCATGCATGCATCCTGCAATCGAGGGAAAAGACATGAGAAATAAGGCTGTCGAATCCAGAGATGAAAATCTTTCGTGCCCTTCACATCCATTCATCGCATAGTAGCCGATGAGATGAAGTTTTTTATCGCGAAGCAGTCTTGCAGGGACCATCGGCTGAGTATTCGACGCAAACGATGAAAGGAGACTTCTTATGAAATATCGATTATTGGGCAATAGCGGACTTCGAGTTTCAGAGGCAGCACTCGGCACAATGACCTTCGGCGAAGAGTGGGGGTGGGGTGCTGGAAAGGACGACGCGCGAAAAGTGTACGACGCCTTTCGCGAAGCCGGAGGCAATTTTATTGACACCGCAAACCTCTATACCAACGGAGCGAGCGAATCGTTTCTCGGGGAGTTCATGGATGGCCATCGCCAGAGCGTAGTGCTGGCCACCAAATACACCAATGCTGCTCCGGGCACAGATCCAAACGCGGCGGGCAATCAACGCAAGAATATGGTGCAGGCTGTGGAAGCAAGCTTGAAGCGCCTGCGAACGGACTACATCGATCTTTATTGGGTGCATATCTGGGATCAGATTACACCTGTCGAAGAGGTCATGCGAGGTCTTGACGACCTGATTCGTGCGGGCAAGGTGCTCTACGTCGGCATCTCAGATGCTCCAGCATGGTGGATCGCGCAGGCTAACACACTTGCCGGACTGCGCGGGTGGTCACCCTTCATCGCATTGCAGATTGAATACAGCTTAATTGAGCGAACCGTTGAACGGGAATTAATACCGATGGCGAAAGCGCTGAATGTAGGCGTAACGGCCTGGTCGCCACTGGCCGGCGGCGTGCTCACAGGCAAGTACCATGGAGTGGGTCCTTCCGATCAGAAAGCTGAGCCGGGACGGATGAGCGACGAAATGATGAAGGATTTCTTACCGGAACAACAACGAGCCGATCGTGTCGTTGCGGCTGTAAAGATCGTGGCCGGTGAAGTCGATCGCAGCCTGGCTCAAGTAGCGCTCGCCTGGCTCCGCTCACGTTCTGTGCCGGTCATTCCCATCATTGGCGCTCGAAAGCTCTCTCAGTTGCAGGATAACCTGGCGAGCTTTGACTTGACGCTTTCGGCAGACCAGATAAAGACGCTTGATGAAGCAAGCCGGATCGAGAGCGGGTTTCCGTACAGCCTTTATGAAAAGGAGCTGCCTCGTACGTTTATGTACGGCGGTATGCGAGACCAAATCCTGACTTAGCCTGAGAGGCGTAGCGAAGCAAAAGTCGAAGTATTGTATCGCACCTCGACAAGGTCACAATGATGGATAGAATCGGGGGGTACTGACACCAGGGCTGGGGAAATAAGACAATGATGAACCAAACGAAACTCGGCGGCACGTTCACACTTCCTGATACATCCATCAGCGTATTCAGGATGGGTTACGGCGCGATGCAACTTGCGGGTCCTGGTGTTTGGGGACCTCCGCGCGATGTTGATGCAGCAATTGCAGTTTTGCGGGAAGCAGTTGAGGCGGGCGTGAACCACATCGACACCAGCGACTTTTATGGTCCGCACGTCACTAATCAGCTTATTAAACAGGCGCTGCATCCATATCCTGACGATCTGGTGATCGTCACTAAACTGGGCGCACAGCGCGGCGAAGATAAATCCTGGTTTCCAGCCCTTTCGCGGCAGAATTTGATAGACGGCGTTCACGTTAACCTGCGAAATCTGGGTGTTGACGTCCTTGATGTCGTCAATCTTCGAGTGGGCGGATTCTCCGCGCCCTCTGAGGGATCGATCGAAGAACCGCTGACCGTGCTGGCAGAGCTCAAGCGTCAAGGGCTGATTCGTCACATTGGTCTCAGCAACGTTTCACCAAAACAATTCGCAGAGGGCCAAGCGATCACAGGAATAGTCTGCATTCAGAACTTCTACAACCTGGCCAACAGACAAGATGATCAATTCATAGACGATCTCGCCGCGCAAGGGATTCCGTACGTACCATTCTTCCCGCTGGGAGGATTTACTCCCCTGCAATCATCGGTGCTGGACACGGCAGCCGCATCGCTGCAAGCCACGCCAATGCAGGTTGCCCTTGCCTGGCTTCTTCAACGTTCGCCGAATATTCTGCTGATTCCTGGTACATCTTCTGTAGAACATCTTCGCGAAAATATTGCAGCGGCAACGCTGCAACTTCCCGCTGAAATGATTACCGAGCTCGATTTGATCGGCGGAATTTCCGGACATTAGCGAGAGTTAGGATGTCGGGTTACGAATGATCCGCCGGACATCTATAACGCGATATTTCAAAACTTCTCCCCTTATCCGGTTGGAAAAAGTGATAAGAGAAAAAGCCTTTTGATTTCGTAATGTGCTGCCTGCTCTGAAAGCTCATAGTCCGGTCTAAAGTCGCGGAAGGGCCGACGACCGGTCAATGAAACAGGCACGGCAAATGACAACCACGGCCTTTACAAAAATGACTTGAAATTCCATAGGAGGATTTATGGCAACGACAAAAACCGCAGCAGTTCCAATGAAGGTAGCGTTGGTTACCGCGCCTGGAGCTGATTTCCAAATCGTCGACCGTGAGATTCCGACTCCGGATGCGGGTCAAGTGCGCATCAAAGTACAGGCTTGTGGCGTCTGCCACAGCGATGTATTTACGAAAGATGGCTTGTGGCCGGGAATTCAGTATCCCCGCGTTCCCGGGCACGAGGTCGTGGGCATTATCGATGAGGTGGGGGTCGGCGTCACCGGCTGGACAAAAGGGCAGCGCGCAGGGGTTGGCTGGCACGGCGGACATGACAACATCTGTCGGGCCTGTCGGCTTGGAGATTTTCGGAACTGCCAGAATATGAAAGTTCCTGGCATCAGCTATGACGGCGGATATCAGGAATACATGGTCGCTCCGGTGGAGGCGGTGGTGGCGATACCGGAAACTCTAAGCGACGCAGACGCGGCGCCGCTACTCTGCGCCGGAGTTACCACCTTTGACGCGTTGCGACGCAGCGGTGCAGGTCCTGGCGATCTTGTCGCTGTACAGGGCGTTGGCGGTGTAGGTCACCTTGGGATTCAATTTGCCAACAAATTCGGTTACAAAGTGGCAGCAATTGGACGCGGAGCCGAAAATGCAACCCTGGCAAAAAAACTAGGAGCTAGTGTGTACATCGACACAAACTCGTCGAAGCCGGCCGAGACTTTGCAAAAGCTGGGCGGCGCAAAGGCCATTCTAGCCACGGCCACGAGCGCAAGAGCAATGTCCGAGCTGATCGACGGTCTGGCGACAAACGGCAAGCTCATCGTTATAGGCGCTTCCTCTGATCCCATTGAGGTCACGCCGCTGCAGCTGATTGTCGGAACTAAAAAAATCGAAGGCACGGCGGCTGGAACCCCCGCCGCTGAAGAGGACACGCTGAACTTCGCTGAACTTACGGGAGTGCGTCCTATGATCGAGACATACCCGCTGGAAAAAGCAGGTGAGGCGTACGAACGTATGATGAGCGGCAAGGCGCAGTTCCGAGTCGTTCTGACGATGTGACATTGAATGTAATCCGCTCGATGGATGGCTGGCGGAAGTAAAACAATACGCCTGTGTGACCATTGAAGGCAACATCTGTGTGGCCCCGGCACGGAATGGGCAGTTTTTGTACAATTCGTATCAATTCAACTGCCGACCCATGCTTGAGAGGGACTGCACGATGAAACATCCGAATTGAGAGGAGGGCAAAATGTCCGAAGAGATTGGCAGCGATCGGCGCCGTTTTTTGAGTAGTGCCGCTATGGCCATCGCTGCTGCAGAGCTAACGCTGTTTCGTCCGAAAGATGCGCATTCAACTCGGACGACCAGGACGGACTATTCATCGACTCGTCCGAGCACATCATTTAGCACGATCAAGCAAATCGATGCAGGGCTTTTGAACATCGGTTACGCCGAAGATGGTCAGGGAAATGGTCCTGCGGTTATTCTTCTTCACGGCTGGCCGTACGACATTCATAGCTTTGTCGATGTAGCGCCAGTGCTGGCGTCGAAGGGTTACCGCGTGATAATCCCTTATCTGCGCGGTTATGGAACAACGCGGTTTCTTTCAAATGAAACTTTCCGAAATGGCCAACAGTCCGCGGTTGCTCTCGACATAATTGCCCTCATGGATGTCCTTAAAATTCAGAGGGCGATCTTCGCGGGCTTTGATTGGGGCGCACGAACAGCCAACATCATTGCGGCACTTCGGCCGGAGCGCTGCAAGGCAATGGTCTCCGTCAGCGGTTATCTCATCGGCAGCCCCGAATCCAATCGGGCGCCGCTGCCGCCGAAAGCTGAGCTCGATTGGTGGTATCAATTTTATTTCGCGACAGAGCGCGGCCGCGCAGGCTATGAAAAATATCGTCGTGATTTCAACAAGCTGATCTGGCAGCTGGCTTCGCCAAAATGGAACTTTGATGATGCAACCTTTGAACGCAGCGCATCGTCGTTCGATAACCCGGATCATGTCAACATCGTTATCCACAATTACCGTTGGCGGCTCGGTCTGGATAAGGGTGAGCGCAAGTATGACGAACTGGAAAAGCGGCTTGCCGAAGCACCGTTGATCAAAGTGCCCACCATAACTCTGGAGGGTGATGCCAATGGCGCGCCTCATCCGGATCCTGCTTCTTATGCGAAGAAATTCTCGGACAAATACGAAAACAGGACCATCAAGGGCGGAATCGGGCACAATCTGCCTCAAGAGGCGCCGCAAGCTTTTGCCAGGGCTGTTATGGACGCCGACAGTTTTTAGATGCCAGACCTTAATCAAAAAGAGAGAAAGGCATAAGTGGTCTTATGCGAGCGCGGCGACGTGTCGAGCGATATGCGTACATACTGAACCAAGGTGTCCAAATAAATGGGTAACTGGAATCAAAATCGGTTTACAAAAAAACTCGGAATTGACTATCCCATCATTCAAGGTCCGCTGGGCGGATTGCAGTCGCAAAGACTTGTGGCAGCAGTTTCGAACTTTGGTGGACTTGGATCATTCGGGGCGCTTTCAATGGAGCCCGAAGCTATCAAGGACGTGATCGCAGAAATACGCTCGCTCACATCTAAACCGTTCTCGATGAACCTATGGGTATCTATGGAAGATGAAGGTGCACGAACTTCCGGCGAAAGCGAGTTTAACAGAAGCCTGGCTCCGCTTGCCGGTCATTTTGCGGAGTTAGGCGTTCCCTTGCCAAAATACAAGCCATACGTGCCAGTTCAATTTGAAAAACAGGTTCGTGTGTTGATCGACGCAAAAGTACCTGCGTTCAGCTTTATCGTCGGCGTTCCGCCAAAAGAAATTCTTGATGAATGTCGCGCTGAAGGCATTGTAACGATCGGGTCGGCGACAACACCTGATGAAGCTTTAGTGCTTCATGACGCAGGTGTCGATGCCATTGTGGCTTCGGGCTTCGAAGGCGGAGGACATCGCGGTTCGTTCTTGCGACCGGCTGAAGATTCGCTGTTCGGCACGTTCTCGCTTGTTCCTCAAATTGCGGACCTTGTCGATGTACCGGTGATTGCCGCTGGCGGAATAGCAGATGCGCGTGGAGTAATCGCTGCTATGGCTCTTGGCGCTGAAGGTATTCAAATGGGAACGGCATTTCTCACCTGCGAAGAATCCGGATCTAGTCCGCTTCACCGCAAAACTTTATTGGGGAAGAAGGCCGGAAATACCGGGCTGACAAAAGGATTTACCGGGAGGCTCGCGCGAGGAATCCGCAACCGCCTGATGACGGAACTGAATCAGCCGGATGTTGAAATCCTGCCGTATCCGTTACAGCGAGTGTTGATCAAAAATCTAACTACTGCGGCAGAGGCGGCAGGCAGAACCGATCTTGTTCAAATCTGGGCCGGGCAAAGCGCCAGTCTTTCAGTGTGCACTGACGTGTCGACTTTCCTGAAATCATTAGTCGACGAAATTGCCGAAATCGCCGGTCCTCTGTCCGAATGGAGCGCAAGGCATCGGAAACAATAGAAGTAGTGAGCAGCGACGCAAAAGGAGAAATAAAATGCGGCCAGACATCATTCCCGGAGCAACTTTTCCAGATTACGAGCTTTCAGACCACACCGCGAAACGCCGCAAGCTGTCTGAACTGCAAGGACAGGACCCGATGATTTTGGTCCTCAGTCGAGGAGGTTTTTGCCCCAAAGAACGACGGCAGGCGGAGGGTTTGCTTCAGCTTCATCGCGAAATGGAAGTTGGCTATTGCCGACTCGTCACAATAAGCACGGACACCATCTTCGAGACAAATGAATACCGCGCTGGAGTGGGCGCACACTGGCCGTTTCTTTCTGACGCTGGACGGATAATTCAAAAGGACCTTGATATTGCCGAATATACCGATCCGACTCACAATCCGATGATCCCTCACACAATTGTCTTGGAGCCTGGTATGATTATTTACAAGATATACAATGGCTATTGGTTTTTCGGTCGACCAACTGTTGAAGAGCTACGCCAGGATCTTCGAGCGGTTTTGAAAAGATGTCGCCCCGACTGGGATATCTCAACGCCGAGAATGAAAGCGGCGTGGCAAGAAGGACGGAAAGAGCTTTTCTATCCTTACGGCAAAACTTTCGCGAAAGCGTTAGGTGACCAGGATTGAAGACTAGGTTTGTGTTGTCGGCACGTCTTGCATAAAATTAAGTGGTTATCAAATTAACGACCAGGGTTGTGTGGGGTATATGTCAGAGAAAATCAACAAAACCGATGAAGAGTGGCGACAGGAACTGACGCCGGAACAATATTATGTAACTCGAAAAAAGGGCACGGAACCAGCGTTCAGCGGCGCTTATTACAAGCTCAAAGACGAAGGGATGTACCTATGCGTAGCCTGCGGAAACGAGCTATTTGATTCCGATACAAAATATGATTCGGGAAGCGGTTGGCCCAGCTTCACCCAACCGGTTTCTGAAGAAAGAATAGACGAGGAAGAGGACCGAAGCTATGGAATGCTTCGGGTAGAAGTACAGTGCAGCCGATGCGGCGCTCACCTGGGACACGTATTTCCCGACGGTCCAGCGCCGACTGGTCAGCGGTATTGCATCAATTCCGCAGCACTCAAGTTTGTAAAACGGGACTAATAGTTTTAAAGGAGGCCGATCAATGAAAGCTGTTTGGAATAACGCTACAATCGCTGAGTCTGACAAGACAATCATCGTCGAAGGAAATCATTATTTTCCTCCCGATTCAGTCAACAAAGAGTACTTGAAGCAAAGCGACACGCACACCACATGTCCGTGGAAAGGTCTGGCTAGTTATTACAACATTGAGGTCGATGGAAACGTCAACAAAGATGCCGCGTGGTATTATCCCGAGCCGAAAGACGCGGCGAAGCAGATTGCTAATTACTTAGCTTTTTGGAAGGGCGTCGAAGTTAAGTGAGCCATAATCCTCAATGAAACTTAACTGCCCGTCGATCTAACTCAATCGTTCGTTCTTTTCCCGCACTCCGTTAATCGTACGTTCATATCAAGACCTGTAAAATGTATGATTCGACTTTAAAAATCTTTTTGCTTGTTAAATCATAATTGTTAACCGCAATGTTGGTGAGGAATCGGTTATGAAGTGCTGGCTCACTGCGGCTGTCTTGATCTTGTGCTTTGCAGGAACAATAGCATCCCAAACTGCCGCAAGTTCATTTACAGTTTCGGGCATCGTTCAGGACCAGAATAATGCAGCTATCATCGGGGCACAAGTCGACCTGCTGAACAACAACGTCAGAATAAAATCGACGACGACCGACGGCAATGGCGGTTTTCGATTCGCTCAGGTTCCATCAGGAGTTTTAGCGGTTCGTATTCAGTCGAATGGATTTGCGACGCAAATTATAGATGTAAAAGTCGGACCGCAATCTCCTGCCCCGCTGCGCATTTCAATGGCCATTGCCACCTTGACTCAGGAAACAACTATCAACGCGACAATTTCCGAAACGCAGATAAGCACGGAAACCAGCGATAACCAAAACGCCGTCAGCATGAAGTCGAGCGAACTTAAGGACCTGCCCGTATTTGATCAGGATTATGTCGGCACGCTGTCACGCTTTCTGGATCCTGGCGGCACCGGAACAAGCGGTATTTCGCTGGTTGTCGATGGAGTTGAGGCCAACAGTGTTGGCGTTTCGGCCTCTGCAATCAAAGAAGTCAAGATTAACAACGATCCATACTCCGCCGAATTTTTCCGACCCGGCCGGGGTCGAATCGAAGTCACTACGAAACCGGGCGAACCCGAATTTCATGGTGGGTTCAACTTCACATTTCGCGATGCTCACCTGAATGCACGCGATCCATTTGCTCTTGTACGTCCTCCTGAACAACGGCGGATATATGAAGGCATTTTTACAGGACCCGTTCGAGGGAACGCGAAGACCACTTTCTTGATATCAATCGACCGTAACGAGGAGGACTTGCAGGCAGTTGTTAACGCCATAGGCCCAAACGGTCCTATTCAGGAAAATATTGCTACGCCCGCGCGGAATCTTTTGGTCGCAGGTGTGATTACTCATTTTTTCAGCGACAACAATTCGTTCAATCTGCGGTACTCGTATCAGGACCGCAGTCAAAGGAACCAGGGTATTGGCGGGATAACCTTGCCAGAAGCTGGTTACAATACGTCCGAGCGCGAGAGCGATCTGGTCTACACGCAAACAACTATTATTTCTCCAAAGCTTGTAAACCAGTTCCGCGTGCTCCTCGGCAAAGAGATGCAGCCGTTTGACAGCTTGAATCCCGGTCCAAGGATTGTTGTTACAGACGCCTTCATTGGCGGTGGGGCGCAAAACGATTCGCTTCGCAGGGAGCACCACATCCAACTCACGGAAGTTGTCTCTTATTCGAGCGGCCGCCATGTAATTAAGATGGGATTGAACGTTCCTGATTGGAGCAACCGCGGTTTCGAAAACAATCAAAATAAAGCCGGAACGTTTTTCTTTTCTTCAATCACCAATTTTCAAGCCGGCAAACCTGCGACCTTTCGGCAGCAACAGGGAAATGGTCACGTCAACTTTCTTGAAAAAGTTATTGGCGGGTTCGTTCAGGACGATTTCAGATACCGACCGAATCTGATGGTTTCGTTCGGAATGCGTTATGACTGGCAGAATTATTTTCACGACAATAATAATTTCGCTCCGCGCCTGTCATTCGCTTATTCACCTGGCAAGAGCCAAAAGACTGTTATTAGAGGTGGCGCAGGAATCTTCTACGACAGAACAGGCCCCAGGCCAGTAATCGATCTATTGCTTTTCAACGGACAGAATCTGGATCTATTTCTGATCTCGAATCCGCTGTTTCCGGATCCGTTTGCGGGGGGAGCGATCGGCGCTCTGCCGCCCGGCATAGTCAGACTAGCGCCAGATGTTCACCTTCCGTATACGATACAGTACAGCATTTCTCTGGAACGACAGTTAACCAAAGATTCAACGCTCAGCGTGAATTACGTTGATCAACGCGGCATTGATTTGTTTCGGTCTCGTGACATTAACCAAGTAGTCGTGCCGAACACAACGAATAGACCGGACCCAAACTTCGGTCAAATTCGGCAGATCGAATCGGCCGGTCATAGCCGAAGCGATGCGCTGGAAATCTCGTTCCGAGGTCGAATAACAGAACGGTTCACTGGAATGATGCAGTATCGATTGTCGAAGTCTTACGACAACACAACCGGTATTAATTTCTTCCCGGCTAACAGCTACGATCCAATGGACGAATGGGCCTTATCTAATTTTGACCGCCGCCACCGGTTTGAGATGCTGGGAACATTTGATGCCTGGAAGCTGTTCAAATTGGGAATATCCGTGTCGCTCTATTCAGGTTCACCGTACTCTTTGACGACTGGCACAGACGATTTTGGCAACAGCCTGTTCAACATACGACCAGCGGGAGTTCCGCGGAACAGCCTTCAAGGGCCAGGATACGCTGACGTCGACCTGCGCTGGTCTAAGGAGTTCGTTCTGGATCAGAAGAAAAAAGATAAAAGTCCGGTCGTCACATTAGGGCTGGACGCTTTCAATGTTTTTAACCGAGTTAATTTCGTGAGCTTTGTTGGCACGGAAACATCGCCGTTCTTTGGTCAGGCCGTGGCGGCCCAGCCGCCGCGCAGATTACAGCTAATGGCTCGATTTCGATTCTAATTCGCACCGTTAGCGCAACCTTCGATTAATGTGAAATTCATTAACAGTGGGTTCATATTAAATCTCTATAATGTTCCATTGTCTGCAGATGTCGACATTTAATCCAGATTCAAGGAGCATATTATGAAGATCACTAAACTGAGCATTATGATCGGCTCTCTTATTTCGATACTGTTGGTTTGCGCGAGCCTCTCGCTAGCACAGGAAAGAAAGCTGACAATGGCGCAACTTCCAGCGGCCGTACGCAAGACAGTAGAAGAACAAACAAAAGGCGCAACCATCAAGGGAATCAGCAGCGAAAAAGAAAATGGCAAAACTCAATATGAAGTCGAAACCATGGTTGATGGAAAGAGTCGAGACATGATTATTAACAGGGATGGCACAATAGCGGAAATTGAAGATCAGATTGACTTGTCATCTCTTTCACCCGAAGTTCAAAAAACGATCAAGGACCGCGCCGGTTCGTCAACGATTACAATTGTAGAGGCATTGAGCAAAGGCGGTACCTTGCAGGCCTACGAAATCGGAATCAAGAACGCTGCCGGAAAGAGATCTGAATTTCAGGTCAAACCGGACGGAACACTGATTACGCGTAAAAAGTAATGCCTCTGGGAGCGCGGGCATCTTGCCTGCCTGACCTATTATCTATTGCCTCGGAGAAGCAACGGGCGCTGACAAACGACAGTAGGCAAGATGCCTGCGCTCCCAGAAACTCATCTGCTAATCTACTTCGCTATGTAATTCCGATGAACCCACTGATTCTTGCGACTGCCATCAGTAGTTTCAAACAGGACGTTCTGCGAAGATTCCCTTGTCACCATTCTTACTCGCTTAGTAACTTCCTTTTCTGACTCAGTGCCTTTATCAGCATCAGCGAGAAATCTTTCAACCATATCTGTTGTGACCCCATGCGGTTTTGTCTGATCAGAGCTTTCTGAGAAAGCTTCGGTCGCGCTTGCTTTCAATAGTCGCGGCCACAACTTTTTGAATAGAGCATTTGTCGGATAGATATCGGCGCTGTTTATATTCCCATTGATCGCGAAAACGTAACCCAGAATGTCGTTGTCAGATTTCGTTATGCTATCCAACGCTTTAATGTAATCCTCGGTTTTTACCTGGACTGTCTTGTTCTCAAGGCTTAGCTCCATGCTCGTCGCTGACGTTTCTGCTCTCACCTCCGCTCCTGCCGCGTTACTCAGCTTTGTTTGGCTCTGAGCAACCGTGTTCCATACATCTCCTTGAGATTGTTTGCTCTTTGCCGCCAGCTTGATGTCTTTGCTCGCCAGCATATTGGGTGAGGCGGCAAAGCTCGCCGATCCTTCAGTGCCACGTCGTTGCCACCTGCCATTTTCGACGCAGAACGCGGCTACGGGCATGCGTCCCGATCTTGGCGGAACAATCAGATCGACGCCCATGCAGCGATCCTGTTTTCCGCCTTTAACTATGTCACCAGCCTGGACAAACACTTCGCTGTCCGATACGTTTTCGATCGCCAGTTGATTCACATCGCCGGTCTCATGAACGATTACCTTGTGCTGCTCTAGCGCTTCCGGCAGTGTCAGCATATTCAATCCTCTTATCTTGTCAGGACCGTGGATGAGAAAGATTGTCAGATTGTTGTGAGTATACGGCCCGGTAATTCGGTACTTTGTTTGGGTATCGCCGGTTTGTGGATTAGAAACCTGTTGTCTTAAAGCCTGTGTCGCAACTGCTATCGTCACCAGCAACGACACCGCTCCGATTGATTGAAATATTCTCTTCATGGTGAGAGACCTCCGAAGGGTAATTCGCGGCATCCACGTCGTCATTGAACCATCAGGGGGACAGAGCGGTTGTTCCTGTTGTAGAGACGGAACGGCGTATTTTTCTTGCAGGGTTTTTTGCGGAATTGAGAGAAATCTTTCGGATGGTTGAGCTACCCGCAGGTAGCTCACCTTAATCGATAGCAGTCTAGCCTTTGTCGCGTTTCTCGACTTTTGCCCAGGTATCCTTGAGCCCGATCGTCTTGTTGAAGATCAGTTTTTCCGACGTTGAATCAGCGTCAAGGCGGAAATAACCCATTCGCTCGAACTGATATGGAGTATTGAGTGTGGCCTCGCGCAGGCTCGGCTCTGCCTTGCACCCCGACAGTAGTTCCAGGGAGTTAGGATTCAGATTAGCAGTGAAATCCTGTCCTTCTTCAACCTCGTCCGGATTCTCTTTTGTGAAGAGCGTATCGTACAACCGCACTTCTACATCTACGGCGTGCTCAGCAGATACCCAGTGGATAGTCGATTTCACTTTACGTCCGTCAGGAGTATTGCCGCCGCGAGTTGCAGGATCGTAGGTGCAATGCAGCTCGACGATATTACCGTCTGCATCTTTCACCACACTCTGACAAGTGATCAAATATCCATAACGCAGACGAACCTCGCGGCCAGGTGAAAGCCGGTAATATTGCTTTGGCGGATTCTCGCGAAAATCTTCTTGCTCGACGTAGAGGACTTTTGAAAACGGAACCTTGCGAGTCCCCATGCTCTCATCTTCCGGATTGTTGATCGCGTCCATCTCTTCAACCTGATCGTCCGGATAATTGTCGATCACGACTTTCAATGGCCGAAGCACCGCCATTACCCGTCGCGCGCGTTTGTTCAAATCTTCGCGGACGAAATACTCCAGGTGGGACAGTTGGGTTGTGCCATTTGTCTTTGAAACGCCCACATTGCCGCAGAATTTACGAATAGCTTCGGGAGTATAACCGCGCCTGCGCATCCCCGACAGAGTGGGCATTCGCGGATCGTCCCATCCTGTGACGAAACCTTCCTGTACCAGGCGCAAGAGCTTGCGCTTGCTCATCACCGTGTAAGTAATGTTCAGGCGATCAAACTCGTATTGATGAGACGGAAAGATGCCCAGTTGTTCAATAAACCAGTCGTACAATGGACGATGGTCGACATATTCAAGCGTACAGATCGAATGCGTGATCTTCTCCAATGAATCCGATTCGCCGTGCGCGTAGTCGTACATTGGATAAATGACCCACCTGTTTCCGGTTCGATGATGCTCAGTATGAATGATGCGGTACATCACCGGATCGCGCATATTCAAATTCGGCGAAGTCATATCGATTTTTGCCCGCAACGTTCGTGATCCCTGCGGAAACTCGCCATTCTTCATCCGTTCGAACAGATCCAGATTCTCTTCAACAGAGCGGTTTCGATAGGGACTTTCCTTGCCGGGCTCGGTCAGCGTGCCGCGATAATCGCGAATCTCAGTCGCGTTAAGATCGTCGACATAAGCCTTTCCAGCTTTTATCAACTGAACCGCCCAATCATAAAGCTGCTGGAAATAATCCGAAGCGTAATACAACCCATCCCACTTGTACCCGAGCCATCGAATATCCTCCATAATCGACTCGACGTACTCGGTCTCTTCTTTCGCGGGGTTCGTGTCATCGAAACGCAGATTGCATTTGCCGCCGAATTCCGCCGCCAGCTCGAAATCCAGGTACATTGCCTTGGCGTGACCGATGTGAAGATAGCCGTTCGGCTCGGGAGGAAAACGGGTTTGCACTCGCCCGCCGTGCGCACCTGATTTGATGTCTTCAACAATTGCGTCGCGAATGAAGTTAGATTTTCCCGAAGATTCGGCTGCCGACGCTCCGGACTCTGTTTCCAGCGAGCTCATCTATCTACTGTCTCCTGTTTCAGAACATTTCGGAATTGGAATTATATATGCAGTTCGCGGAATACTGCGAGCCCCCAGCAAGGATTTGAAGTTTTTCGAGATCCAGGTGTGACACCTGAGGGCCAAACTCCGGCCAAGTTGATCGGTGTCACCGCAAGTGTCACAGCTTAATTTGTAGACACCAAACCAGTTGTTGCAGTGTGACACCTGTGACACCCGGTGGCCATGTTTGCATTAACAGTCCTTCAGGTTATAACCCCCCGGCCGACCAATACAACAATGTAACCCTATAACAGCCTGGGTGCTGCATACTAAGTATTTGATTATTAAAGGACTTAACGTCGATATAGCAATATAACAGCAAAATAGCGGTCCTCTCAATTTCGGCAAAGAACCATAATTCAAGTGAGACTCCATTTTGCATTTAATGAATGTGAGACAATGAGGTGTCACAGGCCTATTTTTCTGATAATAAATCACTTAGAGTGCCGTGACACCTGTGACACGTGATGGCCGAACTCGGTTTTTTGGGGTTTATTTGGACTTTACACCAAGGTAATTCAGGATAACTCGGGTTAGCTCTCTTTGGAGTCCCGCATCATCTTTCGGCAGCAGAGTCGCCCAGCTTTTTGAGAAAACTTCCTCAACAATCAACTCTTTCATAGTAAATGCGTTCAAAAGCAGAGAGAATGGAAAGGCAATTTCGGGATCGGGATGGCTGATTTCCTCGCGTTTTGTCAGCAGAAACTCCGTCACGCGCTTGAAAGTCCGCATCTCTATTTGGCGGGCTTTCCTGCGAAATGCGGCATTTGTATGCGAGCGCACGAACGTGTGTACCGCGCGGACCAACGGCGCGTGCGTCCGATAGCCAATGATGGTTTTACCGATGATTAGCTCGACAAAGTCTTTTAGCCCCATATTCTGAAGCTTTCCCTGCTGCAACAGACGCTCGACACCTTCATCATTCGATTGCAGCATTTTAAGAACTACATTCTGAATAAGAGCGTCTTTATCAGGGAACCGTCGATAAACCGCTCCGGGCGAAAGCCCGGCGCGCGCGGCAATACGGGGAATTGTGGCGCCTTCAAGTCCATTTTCGGCCATAATCTCCGCCGCGGCCTTTAACAGGCGGTTAAGGCTCTCTTTGCTACGGGTTTGTTTTGCGGCAAGAATCTTCGCAGACATCACAACCAATCTATATCACCGTGCCACTCGCCGCAAGTTCCTGCGAGCGCGTCCCGCGTGCTGGTTTCGGAACGCATTCCTTATCCTGAATCTATTGCCCAATGGCCTCCAGCACGCTAGGTTGTGCTTCCAGGGGGCTTGACAAAATGTAAATGTGAATTTACATTTACATTTTGTCGTAGCTCGCAAGATTTTTCAAGGAGACTTTTAAATGGCTACTGCTTCCGCAACCGCTTTCCCGGCATCGTCGTCAAGTCCGCTGCGCAATTCCAAGTTCAGGCTTTGGTGGATTGGATCGGCAATCTCGCTGTTTGGCGATCAATTCTATATTGTCGCCTTACCCTGGCTGGTTTTGCAGATTACAGGATCGAGCGTGGCTCTGGGTGCGATACTGATGGCAGCATCCATACCACGCGCGGTCCTGATGTTGATGGGTGGAGCGGCAACCGATCGGACTTCGCCGCGAAAAATTATGATGGCGACGGCTTCAGCGCGAACCGTATTCGTTGGGGCAATAGCGGTGTTGATTTACTATCATCTGCTGCATATCTGGCACCTGTATCTACTGGCATTCGGATTTGGAGTCGCGGATGCGTTTTATATGCCATCGGCATCTGCCTTTCTGCCGTCACTTGTCGAGAAAGAACAGTTGCTTGCGGCGAATTCAGTATCGCAAAGCACAACTTTGCTTGTGACTATTGCCGGTCCAGCGCCGGCGGGAATAACAGTAAAAGTGTTCGGCGCGGCGTGGGCGATGTTTCTGGATGCAATCAGTTTCCTCTTTGTTATCGGAGCGCTGTGGAGACTGCCCGATCCACCGAAATCGCAGATGACAGCAAAGCCCGGATTGTGGAGTTCCATAGCTGAAGGACTTAAGTACGTAAACAAAGATACTGCCTTGCGATCGTTACTGCTGGTCTCAGCAATGCTGAATTTATGTATGGCCGGCCCGATCAGCGTCGGACTGGCATATTTGACCAAAGTCAGGTTTGCGTCGCCGACAGCCTACGGCATTTGCGTGTCTTCAGTAGCCGCCGGGGCGTTGATTGGAAGTTTATACGCAAAAAAGATATCCGTTAAAAAAATCGGCGTGCTGCTGGTTCAGATGACCACGGTGATGGGTATTCTGGCCTCGATAATAGGCCTCTTGACGCACGTTTGGATGATAGCAATCGTGTTGCTGGTTATGGGCGCCGGGTCGGGCACCGTCGGCGTTCACATTAATGCCTGGTTTCAGCGCCGAGTCGATCGCGCAGTTCTCGGCAGAGTCGCCAGTGTGGCGATGTTTTCAGCGCTCGGTTTAATGCCTGTCTCGTTTGCCGTTGCCGGTCTGCTAATTCACTGGAGCATAGTCGGAATGTTTGCAATTTCAGGAAGTGCGGTTGTGGTGGTGTCGGTGCTGGCGTGGCTGCAGCCGTCAGTAAGAGAGATTTGATAAGAGAACCAAAAAAGAGCCGTCGCTATTCACGACGGCTCGAATCGTTTTAATCCATCACTTCAGGAGGGAAATTAATTCCGTTTACGCAGCCAGTGCCATATCAGACAAATAACCTCTTAACATCTGATGGGCTCGGAATAGTCTGTTTTTAACTGTACCGAGCGGCATTCCCGTCTGTTCTGCGATCTCGCTGTAGCTGAGATCATTTGTATACCGCAGAGCGATCAGCTCGCGATATTCTTCCGGAAGCTGCTTAACAACCTTGGAAATCTGTTCTGCCGTCTCGTGCTGGAACACCTTCTGTTCCGGGGAAATATCGTCGGACGGCATCTGCCATTCATAACTGTCGGACTGTTCGTCCGCTGCAATCTCAATAGGGGTGGTCGTTATCTCTCGTTTGCGGTGATAATCAATAGCCGCGTTCATCGCTACGCGGTATAGCCAGGTCGAAAACTTGAATTTCGGATCAAAACGATCCAATGCTCTATATGCCTTGAAAAAAACTTCCTGAGCCAGGTCCATGGAAGTCTCGAAATCGCCGACCATTCTGTAAATCACATTCACTATATGCCTGTGATATCGCTTTTCCAGAATTGCGAAGCTTTGTTCATCACCGGCAACAGTTCTCTTAATCAAATCATTGTCAGAAGGACCTCCGTGTCCATTGACCTGCGCGACGTCTGAAATCTTTGCTACTTTCGCCATATTTCTTTTTCAGTCACCTCATTGTCAAACCACCGCTCCGAACAGGCCTTTCGGAGAACCGGCAGAGTACACCTGTATATCGAATGGGAGAACTCAAATACGACCGAATGGTCGGAAATAGTTACTGAATGGTTCGAAAACGGATTACACCAAAACCTGCAAACCGTGTTAAAAAAGCGAAATCGGACTCATTTAGCTAAGCTCCTAGTTCCAGGGTGCGGGGTTGATGGCTCTGATTACGAAGTTATGATAGTTCAGCAATAAAGCCGGACTTAATTCTCGGATCACGGATTCAGCTATGAACCAAGAAACCAAAATTATTCGTTTCGGAGTTTTTGAGGTCAGCGTGGATGCTGGGGAACTTCGTAAACAAGGTCAGAAGGTAAAACTGCAGGAAAAGCCTTTCCAGGCCCTGACTTTGATGTTGCAGCACGCCGGTCGCATTGTGACCCGCGAAGAGCTTTGTCGCCGATTGTGGACGGCCGATACCTTTGTAGAGTTCGACGATAACCTGAACGCCACGATCAAGAGGCTGCGAGAGGCGCTTAAAGATTCGGCAGACAGTCCGAGGTATATCGAGACCGTTCCACGTCGCGGCTACAGATTTATTGCTCCAGTTGAAGTAGTGAGATGCGAACACGAACCTGCCGAGACGGCACTGCCGACAACATCAGTTGCCCGTCCTCGAAGGCCTTTGTTAGTACAACACCGACCGTTGCTGGTTGCAGTGCTGCTTTTGACAATGCTGTTAATTACTGTGCTATTGTGGCGATCAGAATACGGTCAGCGTGTTTACGCATCCCGTACGATTACATTAGCCGTTCTTCCAATGGCGAACCAAAGCGGCGACAACGGCCAAGACTTTCTGACTGACGGAATGACAGAGGATCTGATTGGGCATTTGCGTCAACTTTATCCGGAGCGGCTGGTCGTAATAGCGTCAGATTCGGTTTCAGGTTACAAGAACACAAACAAGGACTTACATCAGATCGAACAGGAATTGGGCATTGACTATATTGTCCGGAGCACGCTTGACCGAGATCCTGACGGCGCGTTTATTACCACCGAGCTCATTCAAACCGGGAACGAGAATCCTCTATGGTCTGAGAAGTTTAAGTTACCTGTGCAGGAACTCTTTGTTGAGTATAAAGCTTCACAAAAAGTTGCAGAAGCATTAGAACTGAAACCGCAGCCCAAAAACAAAACTGAATTATCCCGAAGCACTACGGGCAACAACTACGCCTTTGAAGCATATTTGCGAGGCCTGTCTGCCTCGCAACACGGGACCGAAGATAACTTAAGAAGCGCTCTAGGATGGTTCGAACAGGCTTTGCGCCACGATCCGCAATATGCGCTTGCGTACGCAGGAATCGCCAGAGCGTGGATCTCGCTTGGTGATTTTCATTTTATTGATTCGAGTCAGGTCGAGCTGAAGGTTGGTGATGCGATTTCCAAAGGCATGCAATTAGACCCGGCGATTTCGGATTTCTACATTTTGCAGGCAGAGATTCTTGCTAAGAAAGACGGAAACCACGAAAAAGTTGATGCTGCATTTCGCCGGGCTATTGAACTCGACCCGAACAACGCGGAAGCGCACGAAAAATATGCGCTCTACCTGCGGGAAAGGCGACCAAATGATGCGGCCTCGGAAATCACAAAGGCTCGCCAGTTAAACCCTCTCTCACCGTGGGAGACTGCATGCGCAGGTTGGGTGCTGATCGCTTCCGGCAGACTTGACGAGGCAGCAGTGCTGCTCGATCAAGCGTTTAGAATGGACCCAAAACTTCCAGCTACGATGAAGTTCCTCTCCGATCTTGAGCAAAAACGCGGTCACACTGACGCGGCGATCGATTGGCTTGAACGCGCCGCCAGTGCGTCGGATCGAACGCCGAGATTCCTGTATTATCTCGCGAGAACCTACGCGAAAGCCGGTCGCGCCGACAAAGTGCGAATTCTGCTGGACGAATTGCGCCAGGAGCAACAGCATCGATATGTTGACCCGGAATATATAAATTCGCTGGGAAGTATGCTGGGCGATTGATTGACTGCTTAATTTAATGCGCGCCCATCAATTGAACCAGTCCTTCGGCAACTCCGTCGCGCCAATTTACTGGTTCGTGTCCGCCGGCGCGTTCGCTGTAATACAGTTCGTAGCCCTTGGCATATAAAACATCGCGCATGTGTCGATTACAGGTAAGAATGCTGGGTCCGTTATTCGGAGTATTCCCCGTTTCGACAATACCGACCTGCAGCACGAAACGGATCGGCAACTTTGGTGATGACTGGTACTGACTAGTTATCCATTCGGGCGTCGAGCCCTCGCGAACGTGGTCAGGCCAGAAAGCTCCGGATTGCGACAAAACATTTCCATAAACATCCGGGCGTTTGAAAGCAAAGAACGCGCTGCCGAGTCCACCGGCACTGGAGCCGCATACAATGGTACGACGTGGATCAGAAGTGGCGCGCCACCGTTTACGGATGAGGGGAAGCAGCTCGTCGGTGACGAAGTTAAGGAACGGATCATTGTTTCCCAGTTCGATGTTGCGTTGTGGTTGCGGCGCCTGATCCACGAATATGGCCATCATCGGCGGGATCTTTCCTTTGGCAATCAAATTGTCCAGGATTATCGGTGTAGGAAGCAGCTCGTTATGGCTGTAAATCCATCCGTCGAAACAGATCAACATCGGGTAAGGCGCAGTTCGATTAGGATCGTAACCGGCCGGAATGTATATCCAGGCTCGGCGTTCACTGTTCAGAATTTTGCTGTCCAGCAATACCTCTTCAATCTTTCCGTTAGGAACGCCAGGTTGCGCGATGATCCAGGGTTCGGGCGGCGCTCCAGGAAGTTCAAGGATCGATTGACCCATGTTCGGAAGTTTTGGAGCCATTTTTGGATTAAGAGGATCCGCAACCTGCGAAGACTGATCATTCGCAAAGTTGGCAGAATTCGGCACGAGACTGTAACCAAGACGCATATCGCTGCGAATAGAATAGGTTTTGTACCAAACGTCCGTTCCTGGCAAATGCGTGAAATTATTTTCGGATAAATCCCGCCTGTTCGATAGCTGCGCATAAATCGCCACGCCCGTTGTCCGTTCATTGCCTCGATAGAGAAATGTGACTAGAGAACGGTTCTTGTTATCAGGAATCGATTCGATCAGCGGCGCGCCTTTGACCTTCATTTCGTTCCAGAACTCGGCGATCGCCGAAAGATCTCCAGCCTCGACCTTTTTCTTTAACGCTTCGATTCGAGGACTGGTCACACCTCCACTCGCCGGCGGATCTCCGTTACCATCTATGGACGATACGAACATTTTTTGAACGCGTAACTCGCCCCATTCAATCATCGAGCGCCGCTCCGCTTCTTTTACGTAGGCATAATCAAAGCTCTCTGGCGGGAAGGTTACCTGAGCATAGTCTTCGCGCGGTACAAGATAAAGCAGTGCGTCTGCCTGTTTGTATATCGATGATTGCTTGTATTTGTCACCCATCGCTGCGAGGTCGTAGAGCGTCGGCTTTGTCCTCTTTGGCAGATTAAGTCGATCTTCTGCGTCTGAAGGAATAGCGCGACCAGACAAAAGCAGCACGACGTATGTCGATCCCGGATATTTAGACTCCACCAGAGTAGTTGTATTGGGATTACCATTTCTATCGCCGGATTTCGTCACGTGATTGCTACCCAGTACAACTAACACGTGATGTTTTTTGTCCAGCACTTGATGATTGATCACATCCGCAAATGAAATGTTGTTATCCCCAAGCGCAGCCCAATCGGATTGGCTTTGAATATGGTTCCAGTCAATGGCGGTATCTCCGGCTAGAACACGCAAGCGTTTTGCAGGCGGCAGTTTTTGATTTACTTCGCGGATTGCAGCGAGCCACTCTGCATAAATCGGCGATTCCCACGACGCGACTTTGGTAGTATCGCGCCAGATATGTCGGACCTCTTCGATGGGAATGTCCTCGCCATTGATGTATCTATCGATCAACGGCTGGTTTTGTCGGCTGGCGAATTCAACGACTATGTCTTGAACGGTGGTCTGAAAAGATGGATCGCGGACAAGGCTAATATAAAAGTCACCTGCCTGTTTTAACCAATGAGGCGCTTCACCAATGACAACTACAGGATGCTGTTTAAAGGCAGCTACAATGCCGCGCACAGCATCATCCGCCATCTCCTCGGGTTTCGGGCCGCCAGCATCGCGAGCGCTGAAACAGGCCATAACAGCCGCAACCGAGCCGCTAATTATCAGAGCTTTGAAAAGGTGCATCATAAAAACATCTCTCTGTGGCGATTCAAAATAATTTGCGAGTCGCATCTTGCCGAGCGAGCATCGCTGCTGTCAAAGGAAACCGATCTGAAACGTTGCTGACCGCGTAAGCCGTTGATTAGCAGGAGCTTTGCAGTTCATCTTACCTGCCTGTAAACGCGAAATACCGGCTGATATTTGAACACTTGATAAAGTTCGATAAAAGTAAGAAGATAAATACGCCTCCGTTATTATAAGTTTCAAACATTCAGAACAATTTGTCGCGGCTCTTTGTGTCCCAGATCAAGGAGTGACCGCTATCCTTAAGTGCAAGTAAGGAGAAACATATGAAATCCCGCAGGCTATTAGTAGTCACAATGTTTACCCTGTCGTTAACCCTGGCAACTCTGACGCAATTGGTCCCGAATCGAGTGTTTGCGCAGTCAAAATACTTCGATCTGGCGGCTACCAAAAAGCTGGTGCGTGTCGCCGACCCGGAGATCTCGCCGGATGGCAAATCCGTTGTCGTTGTCGTCGGACGTCCAAATTATGATGACGATCGATGGGAAAACCAGCTTGTGATGGTTGATGTTGCCACTGGAGCCCAGCACGCGCTCACCTACGACCGACGTGATGTTAGCCAACCTCGATGGTCGCCCATGGGTGATCGCCTGGCTTTCCTCTCTGCCGCGCAAGTCGGCAAAGAGACGCACCCGCAGATCTTCGTCCTGGCGATGAACGGCGGCGAAGCTAAACGAATTACCGCGTCGCCAACCGGAGTACAGCATTACGCCTGGAAGCCGGACGGCGCAGAGATCGCCTTTGTCGCCGCAGACGAATCGCAGAATCCAAAGATCGGCGATAAAGAGATTGCCTTTGAAGTCGGCGACAACGACTATTTAACAACCTCATCGACTATGCCTTCGCACATCTGGCTGATCCCTGCTGATGGCGGGAAAGCTCGCAGGATGACATCAGGCAAATGGAGTCTGCCGATAACGCTGCCGCCTGGATCGCCGTCTTCTCCTTTATCGTGGTCGCCCGATGGCAAAAATATAGCGTTCGTCAAACGATCGACTCCTCTTTATGGTGATCAGACGCAAAGCTCCATCCAGATTCTGGATGTGACAACAGGCGCGATCAAACCATTGACCGGCCGCAGCGAACGCGAAAGCCAGCCGGTCTATTCACCCGATGGATCGCGCATCGCGTATTGGTTCCCTCGCGATGGTCAGCAAGTCACGCTCAACGAAATCAACGTTACCAGCGCAAGCGGCGGCGAAGGCACTCCGGTAACACGTGCACTGGATCGTCACGTATTTCGTTCATTATGGTTGCCGGACAGCAAATCGTTTATTACCGGCGGAGATGACGGCACGCGCGTTTCGTTGTGGTTGCAGCCAATTGACGGTCCGGCGAGAAAGCTCGACCTTGGCGATGTCAACCCTTCCGGTTCATTCTGGATTGACGCGAGCGTAAGCAAGACCGGCGCGCTCGCATTCACGGGCACCGAGCCGCAGCGACCGGGAGAGCTTTATTACATGTCCTTGACTGACACCAAGCCAAAGCGATTGACGAACTTCAACGCGGAAACCGCTGCTCTGGCTTTAGGCAAAGTCGAAAAGGTCGAATGGACTAACGACGATCTGAAGATGGATGGCGTCGTGACTTATCCGCCTGATTTCACCAGCGGCAAGACATATCCGCTCGTGCTCTATATTCATGGTGGACCGACAGCGGCTACGAAGGAGTCGTTCGGGACTCTGCCGCAGTTGCTTGCCGGGCACGGCTGGGTAGTGTTTGAGCCGAACTATCGCGGCAGCGACAATCTTGGCTACAAGTTCCAGCACGCTATATTTAATGATGCGGGAGACGGTCCGGGGCGCGATGTAATGGCCGGAATCGAAGTCCTGAAGAAACGCGGCTTTGTCGACACTTCGCGAATGGCGGTTTCAGGCTGGTCGTATGGTGGCTATATGACCACATGGTTAATCGGTCATTATCAAGTATGGAAAGCTGCCGTGTCGGGCGCTGCCGTGACGGACTGGATGGATCAGTACAACATCGGCGATTCCAACGTAATGAGGGCCGGACAGTTTGGTGGCTCGCCGTACACGGGAGAGTTCGAAAAGGCATATCACGATCAATCGCCGATAGCTTATGGATCGAAGATGAGAACGCCGACTCTGATCCTGTCCGACACCGGCGATGTGCGAGTACCGATCACGCAATCGTACAAGCTCTACCACGCATTAAAGGACAACGGAGTGCCGGTGCAGTTCTTTGCTTATCCGGTATCAGGTCATAGTCCTGGAGATCCGGTCAGACAGTTGGATGTTAACAAGCGCTGGATTGATTGGTTAGACCAGTATTTGAAATAGCCGATGCGCAACCAATGGTTTGACCGTCTGACGGAGGTTAGAGCCTGTGACATCAGATGGTCAAACTCGATCCGTGGAATAAGGTGTCACGCCAGGTGTCACAGCGGTACTGATAGAGAGCAAAGAGCTTATCGTGCTGTGACTGGTGTGACACCAAGTGGCCAAAGTCGCTCTGGAGATACTGATCCCCGAAGTCTGATCCCTGGCCACCGACCCCTGGTCCCCTCTCTACACTCGCGATTCCTGGCAGATGTAGATGTGACATCAAGCGGCCAAACTCGGACATTGTAATGAGCTGTCACACCATGTGTCACAGCAGTACTTATAGACAGCAAAGGATTTATGGTGCTGTGACAAGTGTGACTTCAGTTGGCCAAAGTCGCTAATGAGGACCGCGGCCCCCGGATCCCGACCACCCACCCCCTGCGAGCGTGCTTTCGACAAACTTGTAGCGTATGCGTCCCGCTTGCGCAGGTCTGGGATCGCGAACGGGAATTCAAATGAGGCGCATTTTGACACATCTTGCGTCAACCGCTGAAGCGCGCGCGGAGCACGCCGCTCGCGTAAAGGCTGATGTAAGTCCGCGAACCCCAGCACCAAATCGTTTATAATCCACAAGCCCGCGAGGCGGGCGGCCGAATTTCAATCCAGGGAGCAACCATGTCAGACGCTTATGTAAACCTGATCTATCACATTATCTTCTCCACAAAAATCGAGAACCCCTTCTAACCGAAAGCATCAACCCGATCTTCACGTTTACATTGGTGGCAACACTGCCCAATCTGGGTGTATCAGCCTCGGCGTAAACGGCTCGGGTGACACGTCCACGTGCCGGGAAAATTGAGACAGGATAATGCTGTGTCTGACGTAATCCGAGATATGAAAGCCGGGTCGAGCGGCTGGCAAACGCGTGTGTTTCCCGAACTTGAGAATTCATCCTGGCAGCGAGGATACGCCGCATTTACGGTGAGCGCTTCCCTGGTCGAGCAGGTGCGCCGCTACAACCGCGAACCAGCCAATCCACCATCGCAAACATTCGTTTGAGAACGAATTAATCAAAATGTTGAAAGCGAATGAGATCGATTTCGACGAAAAATATTTGTTTCGATAAAGACGGCCGGAGCGCTCGCGCGGGCTCGCTCTTGGTGGTCACGGTCTGCGCGATGTCGTTGTCTTTCTGGCGTAGGTTTGTAGTTCTTTCTGCAGATTCTCCCAGTCTGGCAAATACGCAGTGAGAAAACTCTTAAAAACCTTGCCGTGATTCGGTGCAATCAGATGAACTAGTTCGTGGACTATGACAAATTCTCCAAGTCTTCTAGGAATCTGCAGCAGTCCTGTATCCAGTGTTAGTCGACCCTTTGTCGAAATAGAGGCCCATTTGTTTGTCATTTCGCGCAGGTGAATCTGCGGCGTCTTAACATTGATCCGTACCGCCCAATGACGGACTGCCCAGCGAAGATCATTCGCATCGTGCCATCGTTGATCTGCCGTATTCTGCCCTTTTTTCCGAATCGCCAAGCTCATACACGTTGTAATCTTAACAGATTGTTCGCCGCTTCAATCATTCTGTTCGCGCCAACAATCGAACGAAGTTCTTTATAAAGATCCTGCCTCAATTGTCTTTCCTGCTCTTTGTTCCATCGAAAATCAGGGTACTTTTCAAAAATTGCATTAATCGCTTTTGACTGATCGCTGGTTATATCTTCATTTAAAGTTCGCAAGGACGTATAGATAGCAAAGGTATTTTCATCAACGCCCATGTTGCGTCTGGTTGCTTCTGCCCTTATATACTCCTCAGCCAGCTCAACAAATGCCGCCAACGCTTCTTCTGTTGTTTTCTGCCGATCTTCGTAAAGAGCCTCTAACACTTCGGCGCGTTCCGCAATGGACGCAAGGAATGGTTTTGTTCCACTCTCGTTGGCAATCGTCACAGCCAAAGCTTTCTTAAGATTGAGAATTTTTGTCGTATCGGCGATAGCGTTGTCCTTTAGTGCCGCCAACTCCGTCGGTCCCAGTTCGTGGATAGCACCCGGAGGTTGCAAATTGGGCAGTGCGGTGCGTTCCCGCAAGAGCTTGCGCGTTTTGTCGGTTAATTCCTTATCAATGTATGGACGCGTCGAATACGCATTGCGAATCAGCTCGTAAAGCTGGGTTAGTCCTTCGAAATCAACAAGATATGGCCGCATGAACGCATCGGGCGAAATTATTTCGTGCAGGTTCTGAAGTTGTCGGAAAAATTTATAAAACTCCTCCCGCGTCTTTTTGTCTTCGAAATGCTGGATAGCCTTTTCCTTGGCCTTATCATCAAACCCCTTGGTGAAAGGGAGATATTTCGGCGCGGTCTCTTTCATCATTGTTGCAAACAGATTCTTTAGAACGTCGATGTTCTGAATCACAGAGGCGACGATATCGGAATCGAACGCCAGCGCACTTTCCAACCGTTCAAATATACCGACGAAATCCAGAACAAACCCGCACGGCTTAACCATACCGTCGTCATCGTCATACGGCCGATTTACGCGAGCGATTGCCTGTAACAAGACGTGGTCGCGCATCGGTTTGTCCAGATACATGCAATAGAGAATCGGCGCGTCGAAACCTGTCAGCAGTTTTTCAGTCACAATCAGAATCTTTGGAAGCTGATCTTTTTTGGTGAAATCCTTTCGCAGCTTCTTCTCGTCATCTTCCCTCAGATAATGAGCCTTCAGTTCGGCCTTGTCATTGTGGGCAGGGGAATAGACCACCTGCGAATATTCAGGTGGCAGGTATTGGTCCAAAGCTTTTTTGTATAGAGCGCAGGCTTCACGATCCACGGCTACCATAAAAGCCTTGAAGCCCATCGGCTCGACGTTCTCTTTGAAATGATTGGCGACGTAAGCGGCAACCTTTTCTACACGGTCGCTCGATTTCATCATCTCTTTCAATTCGACCGCGCGGTCCAGAATGGCGTTTAGTTCTTCCACATCGCTCATCCCTTCGGCTTCGGCCAAATTCAGGAATTGCTTTTCGAGAGTTTCACGATCAACCCGGAGTTCCGAAGGAGCCAATGCATAGTTCAGTTTTACAGTTGTACCGTCCTCGATCGATTCGGCAATTGAATATTTATCCAGATAGCCTTTTGGATCATCGACCCCGAATACCTTGAATGTCCCTTGCCCTTTCGACAGACGATCTATTGGTGTTCCGGTAAAGCCGATGTATGTTGCGTTCGGCAATGCCGCCATCAGATATGTGCCAAGATCGCCGCTGGTTGTGCGATGCGCTTCGTCAACCAGAACGACTATGTTCTGTCGTTTGTTAATATCGGCCGGAATATCGTCGAATTTGTGAATCATTGAAACGATCAGGCCGCGATAATCCGATTTCAAAATCTGCTGAACGTCCTTTTTGCTGTTGGCCACTTCAACTTTGGTAATGCCGTAACCCGCGATATTTTTGAATAATTGCGCTTCCAGTTCGTTGCGATCCACCAGCATCAACACGGTTGGCTTTTCGCCGTCTCGCGTTTGCCTGAGCAGCTTTGATGCAATGGTGATCATAGTCAGAGTTTTGCCGCTGCCCTGCGTATGCCAGATGAGTCCGCGACGCTTGGCTGGCTCGTATACGCGGTCGATAACTTTTTCGACGGCGCGGGTTTGATGCTGTCGCAGGATCAACTTACTTAGTTCATCGTCTTTGGCAAGAAAGATGATGTAATCACGCAAGAGGCGCAGGAATCGTTCGCGGTCAAAGAATGCCTTGACCTTTCGCTCGTAATCTCCCTGTTCCTCTTCTTTCCAGTCAAACAGGTTTTTGCGGTTCGTATTCCAGGTAGCGCCGTAATAGAAACCGATCAGGTGCGTGACTTCGAAAACCTGACTTGCGACCAGCATTTCAGGCGTCTCGCGATGATAGCGACGAATCTGATCGACGCCTTCGGCTAGGCCGTCAGGTTTTGTAGCCGATTTAGTTTCGGCTATTGCGACGGGAATACCGTTGATCAGGAAAACAACGTCGGCGCGATTGCGAAAAACGACGCCTTTCTGCCACCACTCTTCGGTGACATGAAAAAGGTTATTTTCTGGATTTTCTAAATCTATCAGGCGAACGTTGCGCTCGCGGTTTTCTTCGGGAACAAAGATCGATTGCTCGCCGCGCATCCAGGAGAGCGCCTCGCGATTACCGTCGATTGTGGGTTTCAGCAGATTCAGTCGGCGAATAATCTCCGGGGCAAGGCTTTCGGTTACAACGCCCGGGTTGAGCCGAATCAATTGCTCTTTCAGAATCTCCGCAAAGTAGAGACCGGTATCGCCGCCGCGCAACGCAAGAGATTCACTGTCCGATACGTATTCCCAGCCGATATCGGCGGCATAATGGAGCATCGGGTTTTGTACTGCGGAACGCTCGGACATAGGCTTACTTTCGCTGGATCGGCGACGTTCTACTGAGCAGGCGAAACTTTACTGAGAAAATCGACTGGCAAATATACCGGAATAGTCGCGGCTTTATAATCCGCTACATTGCGCGTGACAATGGCGTCGAGTCCGGCCGCAATTGCCGCGGCACATTGCACGGCATCTTCGTAATCCGCAAAGGGTAATGCGCGCGCATTATGCAGTACGGCCGCATCGATGGTGCAGGCTCCCAGTCCAACCAATAGCTTCTCGACGGCCGAATGCGCAGCCTGAAGTCCCTTATTCTTTCGCGTTACGTAAAAGACATTGATGGGCGTAATTGCGGAAACGTATGCCTCGATCTCACCCTGATAATTAAGCTCCCAGATGGAGGTCGCTTCCGTAACGAATGGCTGGCGGTCAAGAACCAGGTCAAGGACCACATCCGTATCCAGCAGAACACGCATTATGAATATTTCTCCATCAAATAGCGTGTATAGTCTTCTTTTAATTCTTCATCCGTAGGCATCGGTCCGTCGGGTTTGGCAATGCCGCGTACTTCTTCAACTTTGACGCGCCTGCGCGGGCGCAGCTCTTCGTGGACGCCGCGCGATATGGCTTCCAGCAGCGTCAGCCGGTCTTCAAGCGGCAGTTTCTGGATTTGGATCAGTAATTCCTGCGTGCTCATTGCTGCCTCCGATTGCGCCTCTTCAACTCAAACGATTCAGCGCGTTTCTCACATAAAACTTTTATCATATAGTTCACGCCTCTGCATCAATTAAAGGTGTGACGGACAGGCGGCCGGTCATTAGTTCTTCGAGCATTGCACGAAATAGCTCGTTCAGCAGTCTGCATTCCTGATCTAGAATTGCAATTTTGCGTTCGCAGGCGTTGAGTACGCTAGCAATCTCAAGTTGCTCAGCCAATGGAGGAATGACAACAACAGCATTACGCAATTGGTCGGCATTTAAATGTGGTTGCGCTGAGCGATCTCGCTGGCTTCTAAAGTATCTTTGAGAATCGTTGCTCAGTAGATAGAAAGCAAGATATTCGGAATCGATTTCACTATTAGTTGGTGAGGCCACAAGATCATACCCCGCTACTGCCGTTTCCCATCTACCATCATATACACTTAAATCCCCAGTATATGCTCCACTCCTTACGACTATGATGTCTCCCTTAGTCAAGAAAGCGTTTTTCCTTTTTGGAATTGCGCCTTTTTTGACCCGAATCACAGTTTGAGACACTATTTTGCCCCCCTTAATGTCGGTTGCGCGTATCATCGGTACGCCATCCTCATCTAATTCTGGCGGTTGTCCAAGGCCGTATCGAATATCGCAAAGCACTCCTAATCTCAAAACAGACCATCCATCAGGTATTTCTCCAATTTCTGTATGCTTGCGCAGCTCGTCGCGAGTGCCATAGGTAAACAGATGCTGCATCAGCGCGGCCTTGCGTTCGCGCTCAAGCTGAAGCTCCCTTTTCCTTAGGTCTATGGACTTATCGATCGCACCAAGTATCCGAACAATTGCGACCTGTTCTGAAAGTGGGGCAACGGATACAATAAGCGATTTCAGCTTACCTTGATTTATCGAAGACTGACCAACTGCTCTTGAGGCAATAGCGATGAATTTCCCTATACTTCGATAGTATCCCAATTCGTAATTTAAGAATTCTGGAACTACTTTAGACCGGTCGACTTTAAGTCGCAGCAGATTCATTCCGTGTAATAAGAAATCAGGTTTACCAGTGTACACCACCGAGCGGCCTATTTGAGACTCGCTGTTTATATGACTTATCAGTATATCGCCCGCCTGAAGGCGAAACTTATCGATTTCGGCGGGAGAAACATTCCGAATAAAGCCGGTTCTTGACGCGTCGATCCGATCTCCCGCTATGGTTTCTATACGCGTTACGGGAATTCCTCCTCCGTCTTTAATTTGTTCCGCAGTGATGCCGTTACTGATCTGAGTCAGAATTGTCTCTAGTCTCACTTGTTCCCATTTAGATTTATTTTGAGCAAACATTTAATGCTTTTCTATAATTAACCCTAATTTAATCAACATTCGGTCGAGCTCTAAATCTGCATATTCACGTTCAGCGCGCGCAGCATTAAGATCGGAGAGTATTTCTTTAGATGGTCGATGAGTCAGCTTATCGTTAATTTCGACAAACTGCGAAGGACTCACATTATTATCCACTGCTTTAATTTCATCGAACGTGACAATGCGGCTCAGTTTCTCAAGTGTCTGCCAGCTGCGATAAACATCAACCGTAGCCTTGATACCTTCATCGGTAAGCGCATTCTTTGGCTTTCCCTTAACAAAATGCGCCGATGCGTTAATCAGAAGTATCTGCTGCCTACGACCGACTGGTTTATTCCGATTGAGCACCATAATGATGCCTGGCGCAGTCGTGTTATAGAACAGGTTTTCAGGCAACAGTATCACTACCTCGATAACGTCGTTTTCGACAAATGCCTTGCGAATGACTTTCTCTTTATTCGACGATTTGCTGCCGGAGCCCCGAGAGACCGCTCCGGTATCCAGAACCACAGCCGCGCGGCCTTTTTCTTTCAGCGATGCTAGCATATGCTGCGCCCATCCCCAATCGGCCGACGATTTTGGCGGTACTCCGTGGACGTAACGGTTCCATTTGTCGTTTTCGTAGAAATCTTCGTCGTAGTTGTCCTGATTCCACATTGGATTGGCAACTACGTAATCGAATCGCTTTAGACCTGCCGCTTCCGCGGCAAAGCCGGGATTGCGAAAAGTGTCGCCGATGGCAAAAAACGAATCTCCGTAATCGTGCAGAAACATGTTCATCTTTGCCATTGCAAAAGTAACGGGATTGAGTTCCTGCCCGTATAGTTTCGGCGCTTTGCTTTTTTCGTCGGGATGGTTCTTTTCAAAAACCATTCTGGCTTTGATCAGAAGCCCGGCTGAGCCACAAGTAGGATCATAAACGGTTGTGTACGGCTCTGGGTTGAGCAATTCCGCCATCAGCCAGCCGACTTCTTTAGGAGTGTAGAACTCGCCCGCGCTCTGACCCTGACCTTCGGCAAATTTCCTGAGCAGATATTCATAAGCGCGACCAAGGATATCCGGCTCGGCGTTCTTTAACCCCAGCCGATGACGGCTGATTACTTCAATCAGCGATTCAAGTCGTTCATCATCCAGGGTTCGCTGACCGCTTTGCCGTTCGTTGTAATCTTTGACATCAAGAACTCCCTGCAAATCAGGATTGAGTTCTGCCACTTTGCGCATTGCTTCGGTAACAAATTCTCCCAGCTTGCCATCCGCGCCATGATTGCGAATAGTATCCCAGCGATATTTGACTGGAATATAAAATCGAACGATTGGTTTACGACCGGTTTTGAGCGCGTCTTCGTGGTCAGCTTCTATAACTTCGCGAGCTGTGGCCTCATCGCCGAACTCGGCGACGTTGCTGGCGAATTCATCGTCAAACACGTCCGAAAGCCGTTTGTAGAATATCAGCGGCAGAATGAAGTCTTTGAATTTCGGCGCATCCGTAGCGCCGCGAACTTTGCAGGCAGCATCCCACAACCATGTTTCCAGAGCACCAATATCAAGATGCTCTTCCGATTGTTCAAACGGTAGTTTGCCTGACTGCTTCGTATTAGTAGCCATTTTGGTTTGTTCTTCTTCTCCTGAAGAGACACACTACCATCGGTGGCGTACAACGTCCACAGAATGTAGACTCCGAAAAGCACCAACGGACTCGCGCCGGAGCAATGCAATCGAAAATGTGGTCGCAGTGATACTGCATAGCTGCAGGATCGGGAGCGAAGCGCTCAGGCAAATTCAATTTCTGCCCTTCCATCCTCAATAGCGCCTGGCGAAGTGGCGGCGGATTGTCGCTCGGCACGCGACGGGACAAGACCAGGCGAAATGATTCATCAAATGTAATCAGGCCGCAGTCGAAGGCCCGATCACAAAGCGCGTTCGACGCTATACCGTTGCGCGGGTCGGCACGGCGAGCTACATCGACCTTCCACGGAATTATGTGGCTGGCATTGAGGGGTTCGGGCAAGGCAATGTCCGACAAAGCGCAATGATAGTTGTAACGGCCACAAAGAAAGCGTCTCAAGCGAGAGCCGCAGGCAATGGGTTCTATTTTCTGTTATGCCGTAAACGTTAGCCTCGTTTAAGACAGTTAAGATGAGGAGCGGTCTGTGGAGTGCTGCGACTTGTCGCGGCTTTGGCCCGAGCCGACTTGTCGGCTCAAAATGTAGCACGGGCATCTTGCCCGTGGCGTTTTATTTTAAATGCGCAGGTGAGATGCCTACGCTACATTCGCGTCGACAAGTCGCCGCATAACAAAGCGCTAGCAAGCGATATTGTTGGTGAACTGAATTAACTCCGAATTCGCGGCTTTGCCGCACTGCTATGCGGAAAGGCTCGCCTTTCCGAGACTGGTTTTTAATCTTTTTTCAGGCTACGCCTGATGCGAGGCACAGCCTCGAAGGTTGGGTGGGATAGACGCGCCGGAAAACCGGAGAAGCTGTGAAAAATCGGAAGAAAGTTGTCACCACGACATAAGTCCACATGTACTTAGCTAATGAGCGAAGAAAGTTAAGGTGAAGACTTATGAATGATACCTTCAGAGGAGCGGACA
>Ga0070741_10004243_pt1 | contig 33754 bp, 40 predicted proteins | sample Coa_R1_4_FD_66440 | JGI IMG/M metagenome (GOLD analysis project Ga0070741, IMG submission 66440) | Surface soil microbial communities from Centralia Pennsylvania, which are recovering from an underground coalmine fire - Coalmine... | ecosystem: Environmental > Terrestrial > Soil > Unclassified ... | reverse complement strand
GGGGGGGAGGCGGAGGCAACGATGTTCCCAAAGCACCACCAGCCCGCACCGGAGGCGCAGGCTCGCCCCAAACTTTCGGAGGCTTGCCGGGAGTAGTCGGCGGAGCAATGAATGTTTCTCTGCCGTAGCCATAGCCTGCGGCGGGAGAAGTTCCGCTGCCCTGCGTCGGATGGTGAGGCGGGCCGAGCGTGGTAGCGCCATCAACTACCGGAGTCGGGTTCTGGGCTGAGCCAAAGTAGGTAATCTCGGAGCGTGCGCCGTCAGGGTATTGGGCATAGGCGCGGTAATAGACAGGCACCGTGCCCATTGCCTGCGGAATCGAGCGTTGTCGTGCAACTCCCAGATGCTCCGTCTGCACGTTGGCAAGGAAGTTCGGGTCAGTTGAGTGCTCGACAAAATACTCGACATTCTTGGTGCGGGGATTCTGGTCGGTGATTGAGACTCTATGAATCCCCGAAGCATTGGCGGTGGCGGAGATCGCGTTGGGCGGAGCCGGGGCGTTGGTCGTCCCTTGCGGGTTGACTGTGATCTTCTGCGCTACTGTATCGGTAGCGGCCGCCATTGCCACCAGCGCCTCAGCGAGCTTGGGATTCTCGCGCCAGATGGCATCAATGTTCGGAATCTTCACTTATTGCGGCCCCGCACAGGAATGTTGTCCTGCTTCACGCTGACAACGAGCTTCTGGAGTTTGAAGTACGAGCCCGGGCTGGGAGGAGCCGTTCCCCCACCAGCTCCATAGAGAGCAAAGTTCAGGTCAGGGGTAATCTGGCTCAGCGTTCCAAAGAAGTTCTGATACGCCGTCCCATCATTTCCAGAACCAAAGCTCCAAACCCACTCCGGGGGGAAGCCTACGGAAGGCACTACAGAGAACCAGTATTTCGTTCCGGCAATAGCCTGGAAGCTGATGTCCACGAAGTACGAGTACATCGGGTTCTGGTCGCCGTTCTTGTCCGGGAAGATGCCAAGAAACGTCTCGTTCCCGTTGCCGAAGATGTGCGTCGTAGCAATGATAGAGCCCGGCAGTCCTCCATTATCGGAAAGGAAATTCACGTCCCATGCCGAGATCGGGGCGGGCAGGCTGGGATTAAAATATCCCCCAACCCAAGCAGCATTTGTAATTGAAGTCGTTGTGAGCAGAGTAAAATCGTCAAAGCAGGCGGCATAGTTGCCGAACATATTGGTATCGTTCTGCGAAGCCCAGCCATCACCTGTTCCTAACCAGGGCTGCTGATAGACGATGTTTCCCTGCGGAAATGACGGCATACTTAGCTCAAGGCTAGCGTCTGCGTCGGAAACGTCACGGTAAACGTGTTGCCGCTACTCGACGTAGAAGTGAAGGCAAAGATTGCCACTGCCTTGTTTGAAGAAGTTGAGTTGTAGATCAGGGCCGAGTCAGATGTGATCGTGCTGCCCGGCCACGTCGCTGCCACGGTCCATGTCACATACGCCACGCCACTCGAGATTCCTTCCGAGACGCCCGAGAGCGTGACTCCGCCCGCGGTGTAGCCCGTCCCGGTGACTTCTCCCGTGGTGGTGTAGGTGGTCAGAGTCGTGTTGTTGAGCGTGGTCGCCCCGGCCTGGGTGTAGAGGGCAATCTTAAAAGTGTTCGACGAGAAGTTATGCACTCCGTTGAACAAGTCCTGCTTGAACTGGTAGCAAATGCCCGCTTGAAATGCCATTGTGCCCTCTCTTAATAAGTTACCGAGCTACGGGTTGACCGCAAACTCATCAATCAGCACCGCATGACCGCCCGAACTGTCGCTTAGCGTGAACTTCACCGTGTCGCTGCCTGTCCCGGTGACCGAGAACGTGTGCTGCACGTAAAGAATGCTGGTGTTGAGGTCGGTGACCGTGTACTCCGTTGTCCCATTCCAGAACACCGTAATCCCCGTACCCGTTGACCCATCGCCCAGCACCCAGAACGAGAACGTGTAAACGTGCCCATTCTGGGTTGTGATGGTCTGGTGCATTGTGACGGACGTTCCAAAGTTCCCTGTGCCGATGGCAATGGAGTTGGGATCGTCAACGAAGTTCTGCACACCATCGTTGTACTGAATTGTGTCAGGCGTGCCCGAGTCAATCGTCCAGTCGTTGAGATTTGGTTTTGAGAGCGTGTAGTTCCAGAAACTCGGATTCTGTAGCAGGTTTGTCGGGCCGCTGTACGCGAGGAAAGGATGCTGCTGGGAGTTGAAAGACTCGCTCGGCAGCAGCACGATTCCCGAAGTGGTGAGCGCCCCTTCGCTGATAAACATGGTCTGAGTGGTCAGCTTGACGTTATTCGTAGTAGCAACCAGAACGCCCACCGCCATCGTCATCGTCTGCTTGCTCAGGCTAGCCGTGACTCCGCCCGGCAGCGCATAGAACAAAAGAGCCAGCCTCTGAGTCAGGACGTTCAGAGGCCATTCCGTATCCGTGTCCGGTGTCTGAGACAAGATTCGTTTCTTGGGCGGTCTCTTGCTGGAGTTTCCCAGCCTGTCCATCAGGGGAATCACATAGAGTTCTCCGACGCCGCTGACATAGGCTTCAAGGAAGCCGTAGAGCTTCCGCTGGCTTCCAGTCTGGAACGTCTGCTCCTGCTCATGCGAGGGGGAGAAGTAAGTCGCGTAGTAGGCTGCCTGCGGTCGCCAGACTCCCGTGTTGCCAAGAGCAACCCACTGGGCATAGCTGAGAGTAGATTGCCCGTTCAGTGCTCCGATGGATCCGTAATCGTCATCGAAGTAATGACCATCTACGAGCTGATAAGCGTTACCAAATCCCCCACTCAGTCCCTGCCCATTGCCTGAGCCGAAGAGGATTTGAGGCTCGTTGTCGTTTCCTACCGCCATGATCTCGCCGCAGTTCATGGGCAGGTTCCAGACTGTCCATTTGCGCTTGAGATCGGTCGTCAGCATCTTGCCGCTAAAGCCGGTGACTAGCGGGGCACCCATCTCAATCATGCCCGCGGTATTAAGTTCACGGTAATCGAGCACCAGAATCTTGTTGCAGGAAAGAGGCGTGAACGCCGTGTTGGTTGGCGAGTAGAACGTCAGTGGCACGCCGATATAGACTCGCCGATTAATCGGGTCATTCTTCACCCAGACATGGTGACGAAGTTCCGGATCAATCGAGTTCCAAAGCGTCTGAATTTCCTGCGAGATTTTTTGTGGTTCTCCACCTGAAAAGACGTAGGCTCCCGACTCAGCCGCGAAGATGCCCCAGCCCTCACCCACATCGAAAGAACGGACACTCATGCCCCCGGCAATGTCCGAGACGGTGTAGTTCGTCCACGTGATCGGCTCCCCTACCCCGTTGTCGGTAGTCCTGCTCAGATGGTTTGCTGACAGGGTGTAGAGGTTGTCGCGGATGATCTTCTGACTCATCAGCGGCTCGGAATACTCGACTGCGTAGAGACCTGTTACGCCATCGAAGCTCTCAGGATTAAAGGCGTAGCTGAATCGTGCCTGCCCCGGAGAGACAGGCTCCGAGGTATAGACCATCATCATCTCGTCAATCGTGACTGTCTGATTGAGCGGCAGGTTGAAACCATAGATATTGAGCACCACGTCGCTCGGAATCGTGGCTGGAGTTGCTTGCGAGAAGTTGCCCGAGACGAAAGAACCGTTAGAACTTCCGACTCCGATGCTTGAGGCGTTGATCGTGGCTCGCGCCAATAGACCTTGTGTGGGGCTGTACAGGTCAACCAGAATCTGCCCCGTCATTTGAGCTGCCGAGCAATAGGCGAACATCTCAAACGTGTACAGCGTGTTGGGCGTCAGAATGGGGACGAACACGTCATCCTGGTAGGCGGGCTGGGTCAAAAGCCCTGTGATGTTGGGCGTTCCAATGCCCGTAATCCTCCAGGCAAATTCAAAGTCTCCCGCGTTGACCAGGGTTCCGTTTGACCCAACCGTCCAGCCGAGCGGGATTGCCCCTCCGGGCGTTGAGGTTCCGCCCTCAAACCCCATGTTGAGCAGATTGTTAATCTTGTTGGTGTCGCCCCAGACGGAGAGCCGATTTGAGTAGGCGAAGACTCCGGCGCAAGGTCCGAGCGTAATCAGGTTGAAAAGATTGTTCCCGGTAATGTCTATTGCTATTCCTGAGAATAGTGTGTTGTCGGAGAAATCGAAGGTGGCTGTGGTGCTGGTGTTGTCATTGACTACCGTCGAGGTACTGATCTGTTGTCCCGTCGCGGGATCTAACGCAGGGACCGGGATATAGAAAAAGTTCCCTCCCCCGGCGCCTGTGAAATGACAGATGCGAGCTTTGACATTGGGCGGCCCTATGGGCAGACCTGTGACCACGACTCGCTTACTGCCCGCCGATGTCCACGAGACGGCAGGACAGGGCTTGGTAATGAAATCGGTGTCCGTCTGAAAGCTGACACAGAGCTTATGTGTTCCGGGAGAGACTAAGCCTCCCACGGTGATGATGCCCCCAAACCCTTCACCCACGGCATAGACAGCTAGAAAGGTAAAAGTCTGGGTGCCAGTGACGTTCTTTACCGTCCAGGTTGGCGGGGTATTGAAAGCCGGGTTCCCGGGCACCAGGGTATTGAAGTTGATGCCGTCTGAAGACCATTGCAGAGTCAGAATCTGCTTGTCTTCCCAGTTCGAATAATCAATTTCGAAGGGATACGTGCCCGGAGCAGGAACCGAGACGGCGAAAGTGTCATTGAAGACGTTGACGCCGGCGAAGCTGGTACTAGAGTTGTTCGCGTAAACAACCGCCAGCCCTTCTTGAGCCGTTACCGTCTGCCCTTCCGGGTTATTCATCGGCCCGCTGACATGGGTAATGCCTCCGCCCATGCCGATGAAGGCACCGTCATCGTGAACCGTTTTGAAGTAGTACGTCCCTGCCGCCGGGAAAGAAATGTTGCCTACAACCGTCATCTGCCAGTTGTAGTTAGCGTTGCCCCAGATGACCTGAGTATTCCCGTCTGCCGAGCCTTGCGGATTCGTGCCCCACACCTGCATCGGGTGATTGTGGTCTAGAGAGTCACCGTGATTAAAGGCTCCTACACCCGGCAGGATGTCGCCCAGATACTCACTCTGGGGGTTAAACATGATCGTGTCGTCGCCGAAAAAGCTGAAAGTGGCGAGCGGATTAGTTGCCGGAAAGAACAGGCTGAAAGCCCCGGCATTGGTCCCGTTGTAGAAGTTGCAGACGGTATTCGTAGCCAGCGTGACTACGAGACTCTGCGTGGTGCTGTTGTCGTAGTTCTTGTCTGAATCGCCCGTGATGACGATGGTCTCGCCCGAGATCAGCCCGTGCGGGATAGTCGTCGTCACCGTCACTTCCAGAGGGATGATCTGCCCACCGCTGCCTGGAGGCCAGCCCGAGCCGATAGCGTTATAGGTGATGCTGGTAAGAGTAGGCACCGTGGCAACGATGATGTTGCCGTTGTACTGATATTGAGAGACGCCCTGAATGAGTGCCGAGTCGCCTACGTTCAGCCCGTGATTCGTAGCTGTGGTGATCGTCACCACGCCAGAGTTATTGACGGCCGTCAGAATCGTCTTCGGGCCTTTAGGAACGATGGTCGAGATCGGGATGGTGACTACAGGAGCGTCAGCAGCGGTGAGACTCCCTGGGCCGCAGGCTGGGCCATCCTGCGTGATTCTCCGAACGCCTAAGCTCGGATCGTATTGCCGGGGGATGTCTTTGGCTTTCTGCCCATCGTGAAACGCCATGTACTCGCGGCCAAAGGTGGTGACTGACGATGCATAAGTGTTAGGAACCACGCTGAAGAGAGTCGCATAGCTGTCAGGCGTGGTATCTACGTCCTGAATCCGCATGGTGCCCAGCGAGTCGAGAAAGAGGTTGACCGATTCCTCGTCAGGCTGGACAAAGGTCTTGGCGTAAGTGACTCCCATCGTCCCAAAAGGGCTACCAAAAAGTCGCTGCACTCCGGGCCGGGTAGCAACTTGGCCGGGAATGAAGGCTACATCCTGACAGTCTGGGGACAGTCCTTCGGGAACCGTAGGGCTGGCTAGTTCGGTGTCGAGGCCCCCGAACAGCGACCACGGAATTTGAGAGGAGCCAGTCGAATTGAACGACAATCCTTCACCTCGCTGAAGGAGTTACGCGGGGCTGCCGCAAAGGTAAGCAGCCCCGGATGAACTTATCGCTGGAACGTGGCAATGCACTGAATCGTGTCAGCGACAATCTTTGCATCGGTCGCGCCCGTCGAGTGCTCGGAACCGCCCGTGAAGGCTTGCAACGCGCCCGTGGTCGGAGTCGGTGAGGCGAGAATCACGCTTGGCAGGGTCTGGACTACGAGTGACGCGGTGCCCGTTTCTGCCCCGGACGAGACGTTTGCGTGGGTGTACGGGAAGACGATGGACGTTGCCGTAGCCGAGGTTACAACCGCCGTGACTCCGTTCAGGAACGTGCTCGTGGTCAGGCCGTTCAACTGAATCGTCTGCCCGCCCGTGGCCACCAAATTATTGTTTGCCGTGAGTGTGACCACGTTCGAGGTCAACGCGAGGTTGGTAATCACCGAGACGTTGTAGGCATTGGGGTTGTAGATGTAGCTGTACTTCCCCTGTGCCGGAGATGAAATGCTGGTGATGGAGACGTTGACAGGCCCGCCAGGAGCGAAGACTTGCCCTCCCATGCTGAACGGGATGCCTCCGGGCTGGTAGTTGCCCGCAGCGACAGCCAGCTTGAAGTAGTAGTAAATCAGGCTCTGGTCAATAGTTGACCCGCCGATAGGTGACGACTGCGGTGTGACGGTGATTACTGAAACAGGCATTAGTGTCCTCCCCGGATACCGCCCGGATGCTTATAAAGAAGATACCGAGTTAGAACCGAGGGCCTACGTCCCAGCCCGAGCCGCCATAGGGTCGGCGAGAGCTTCCACGCCGCTGTTTTCTGCGCACCGTGCTTGAGACAATCTGGTCAATTTCGTTCTTTGCCATCTCAAGCAAGGTCTGGGCTTGGACGCTGCCACGGGGCACGGAGAAGCACCACGCGGTCATAAAGGCAATGGCAATGGCAGAGCGCCGAAAAGGAACTACCGAGGTTGGCCCGGTAAGCTCCGGGGAGTAGCTGACGTAACGCATACGAACATCGTTTGTAGCTTGGGCGCCGGGGAAGTAGATCGCGTCAGTACGCCAGTCGTAGAGCCTGAATTGCTGAGTGTGAGACACGTAGCCGTCAATGCCGTCTTTCGCGGGGGTGATCTGGCAGAACTGGTTTTGCGTGCCCGAAAACCGTTCCCATAGTCTCAAAGGGATAATCAGGTCGCCGGGCAACTGGGGATTCTGGTAGTTCGTTGCCCCGTCAAAGTACCCCGACTGTGACACCCACACCTGCACCGTAGGATCTGGAGAGGCACAGGGCAGGAAGTTCGTCATCACGGTTTCTTTGATATTGAACTCGACGCCGTTGTTCGCCAGCTCGTGCTCGACAATCCTCTTGGCCTGATTGAGATATACCCAGGTCGCAGGCCAGTCATCGGTGAAGATGTCGCCTGCGGAGTTCTCCATCACATCGTTAATGATGGCGCGAACCTGATTCAGGACATATTCGGCATTGTCGTATGCCTGACCTTCGCCGATGCTGGTAGGAACATTGGGCATTAGGTGGTCGCCATCGTGGTGTAATAAACCGTGACAACGCAGGTGCCATTGCCCGCGGTGTAATTTGAGGCTGCCACATTCGCTACCATGAGCGGCTGATTGGTCGAATGAGCGTCTGTGGTAAAGAACTTCGTCGTGGTCGCCGCTACCAGCTCATAGGTTTTCGCGCTCTGGTCGAGCAGCCCCGTGGAATCTCCCTTGAATGCCGAGGCTTGCGTGGTATCGGTGTACACGGAGATGTCGGCTGTGCTCACCGTGGCATAGGGCGTGGTGTTGGGAACGAACTCCAGAGCGACCCGCTGAATGACGTATTGCAGGTTCGCTCCCGGCGCCGCCAGTAATTGCACGGGGGTCGTTTTCAGGGCAAGCAACTGGGCCGAAGAGAGCGTGGTCTGCACTACCTTGATTGCATCGGTGATGTTCGACAGAGTGAACGAGACGTTGCCTGCCGAGGGATTCGAGACCGTGATGTTTGAAGTGCTCTGAAAATTGACCGGAGTCTGAGTAGTTAAGTTGGTGCCGTTGACTTCAAAGACTGGAGTCGCAGCTACGAAAGTCACGCCCCCAGAGCCATCGGCGGTCAGGGTCATGTTCGACCCGGCGATGAGGTTCAGGATGTTCTGCACCGTGTTGGTGGTGCCGTTCGTCTTGAACGTCGCTCCTGCGGCGCCCGTGATCGTTACCGTACCCCCAGAGGCGGCCAGGGTGATGTTTGAGCCTTGCTGGAGGTTGAGAGTCGTTTGGCTGGGATTGTTGACGCCATTTGTTTGTAGCGTGATTGGAGAGGCGCTGCTGGCAATGGTCACTGTCCCGGCAGACTCGGAGACGGTGATATTTGACCCCTGCTGGAGGTTCAAGAGGCTCTGAGTCGAGTTGGGAACGCCGTTGTGCTCGAGCGTGATGCCTACAATGCCCGTGCCGAGCGCCTGATCTATCAGAACAACAGGCTGGGCTAGGGTTCCGCCCGAGAGCACAATCGTGTAAGTATTCGCAGCGGCATAGAAGAAGTAGTTTCCCGTGCCATCCGCGGCAAAGGGATTGGCGAGCGGGGTGATGCCACCATTGTCCTGATAGATCGTCGCCAGCGGAGAGGCTGTCGCAGGATTCCAGTTCTGCGGAGTGATGGGACTGGGGCTTGTGGGCTGGAGATAGACGTAGATGAGCGCTCCCGGCACCGGGCGGGGAACATTGTCGAAAACCGCACCATCGTAACGAGGTAGAGCCATCCTATATCTGCCTGAACCCAGCCTGTCGAGGCACCCAGGCGGGCAACTTGTTTACATCCCCGAACTTCACATCTTCCGGCCGCACGCGATTCGGAGAAACATTCAGTGACTTGTCCACTCCGAAGGCAGGCTGAGCGTCATCGAAGATCGCGTCGAATCGCGTTTCCCATGCTCGCTTTTCGCGGGCAATTCTTTCCTCTTGCGCCTGCTTGCGCTGGGCATCGGTATATTCCCTGCCGTACTCAATGAGCCGGGAGTAATACTCGACCACGGCCAGCGTGAGCGGCATAAACTTCCCAAGACGTTCCAATCGGTAGCAGTGATGGAAGTCGCCACATTCCATGTACGGCCCGAGGTAACACAGGCCGGAAGTGGATTCCGTGTAAAGCTCGTACCAGCGGGAGCGGGAACAGGAAGGCGGCAGCCACTTCTCCAGAATCCAGCGCTGCACGCCCGGGTACTTCGGAACTCTCCGATACTCGGCCCGGGTCGCAATCGTGGGGTTCGACTCACGCAGGAACTTGCCTTCGAGCACCAGATGAGAACCTTCATCGGGCCGTAAATGGTCTTCCCACGTGCCGCCCACAAACTCAAACTGGGTTTCTGACCAGACGATGCGGTAGATGTTCTCGCCGTAGGGATTCTGCCCAAATTTGGCGAGCATTCGGGAGCAGAACTCGGGTGTGGGGCGGTCGTATTGCTTCATATCCAGCACTTCGGGCAGTAAGCCTGCACGCTCTTGTCGTAGCCCAGCCTGAGAAAAACCCAAAACGCGAGATGCTGAGCCTTGAAAGGCTCCCCCTGACATATCGCGCAACGCACCGTGCGGCGGAAAGTTTCCAGCTCGCTAGGCTCGTGGCTCACATCAAAAAGATACTCAGGAAAGGCAAAGGCCCCGTCAGGTTCGACAGGGCCTTAGTAGGTGAGTCGTGATTAGTTATTCACGCCCAGCGGGAGCGCAGAGGGAATCGGCAGACCGTCAACGTACACGCCGGCAGCCGGGTTGTCGGAGATCATCTGCCAGAAGTTGATGAGGTACGTCAACGTCGCGGCAGCGAGACCGCCCGAAGCGCCGTACATCGGCCACTCGCTGACGCCTGACCACGCGAGCACTTGGGGATCGCCGCCGCCCGGGAGCACCGAGGACTTGACCCAGTGGTTCGTCTGGATGCCGTCAATGCGGCCCGGAGTCGCCGTCGCCGAGACTTTCATCTTGCGCCCGACGAAGGTTTTGGGGGCGTCATATTTGATCGGATCAACCGAGTTTGAGCCGGTAACCTGATTAATGATGACGCTCTGCGTCTGCAAGCTGATGGCTTCGACGTTCTGCTCCTGGTCGAGGCCCATGTACCAGGTGAAATCAGCGTCAGACTCGGCACCGTTGCGCAGCCGCATCTTCTGGATGGCGGTACGGCCCATCTCTGCGGTTAGCGCAGCGCCGTTGGCAGCGACGTGCGGGGTACGGAGCTTGCCGGGGAACGATGACCGGGTGAGTCCGGCATACGTTCCGGTGTTGCCCGGGTCGGCCTGGATGTAAGCCAAGCCATTGATTGAAGTGTTGGTCGAGGTTCCCGGGGCGCCGTTGATGAGCAGCAAGTCTCCGGCAATGATGTTGCCGAAGGTCACTGTGCCGCCCGTGCCGATGTACAGGGCTCCCGCAAGAGCATCCACGGAAAGCACCTGCACCGTGCCGCGGTTGGTTCCGCCCAGGGCCGAGAACACGAGATAGAGGCCGTTGTCGCGGAATTTCGACGGGTTGTTGACATACAGAATATTCGGGCTGGAGGCAGTTGCCAGAACGCTGTCAATGGTGCCGCTCGAATCGCCCTGAGCCACCACATCCTGATAGCAGGCAAACTCGGCCAGCGCGTTTTTCAGTTCGCGCTTGACGAAGCTGTCCACGGCCTGCTCGCCGCTCTCAGTGGTGAACTGAGAGTCAAGCGACCAGCTAGTTGCCTGCACGAATCCGATAGGCGTGGTTTGGAACACCTGATAATTGGTCGCGGTGCCTACGCCGAGATCGGAACCGGCGAAGGTCGTTTGTGCGTGCTGTGAACCGGCAAACATCTGCACCGGCAGGCGCATGGCACGCGAGGAAACCAGGTCGTTTTCAATTCGTTCAATGATGTCGCCGAAGGTGGATTCGCGGGGATAGAGCAAAGAGATTTTCGAGCGCACGCGCTCGTACATCAGGGCTGTGGTTTGTGCAAGAGTGCTGGGAGCTGCCATATTGCCTCAAAAGTTGGGGACTCATTCCGCTGCGGTTCCCGGCGGGTGCCGGACGGCTTCGCTCTGCCGAACTGTTTAGCGGCAAATGGCTTGAAACTGCACTCGGCTTCCGCTCTACCGTGATTGCCTCGAAAGGCCGGGATGCGTGCCCCCGAAAGCGTTACCGACTGCTATCACAAAGATACCGAGAATTATTTGGGGCGGTACGGCTCCTGTTTCGGAGCAGGCTTCTCGCCCGGTACGAGGCCATCTTCCACAGCCTCGAGATATTCCTCTTTCGTAACAAGCCGCAACTGGCGGGCTTTCTTCCAGTCGAGAATCGCGCCGCACTCGTGCTTGGCTGCGCCCTTGTCCACGGGCTTCATGCAGCCGGGGCACTCTTCCATCTGCTTTGAGATGGCGCACCAGGGCCGGGGAGCCTTCATCCACTTGGAGGCAGTCTGGAAAATGGGCGTGATCTCGCGGAACCGCCTCTGCTCGTAAAGTTGGTCGCCCTGCTTCACAATGGCGTCGAAGGTTCTCTCGAGCTGGGCATTGGCGGCTTTCAATTCTTCTTCCAGCGGAGGATTGTGCTCGGAGTAGAACACTCCCCACCTACGAAGGTCGTTTTCAGCTTCTCCGCCCGGAACAACCATCTCCCGCACCATGTCCTTGCCTTCGATGATGACGGCTTTGTGCTTGTACTCTCCGAGGTCGGCCCAGTCCACTTCGTAGCGTTTTACGGGCAGAGGATGAGGCCCGTACTTCTCCCCTTCGGGGCATGGACGCAGGAACTTGGTGCCCAAGCCGCCCATGCAAATCCAGCGCTGCATAGGGCTGACGTTGTATATCCAGAACTGGACAGGAGCCTTCATGATCTCATCGGGCAGACGGTCATAGCCTGCCGCCCACGGATTCTTGGTGGCGTGGCCGTCTTTTGTCAGCCCTACGTCCTGGGCGTAGTCTTTGAAGACCTGCCCCGGGGGAAGTTCCTGCACGTCGCCCTGTGCCCAATGTGGCTTTGCCATGTGCGCTCCTAGCTAACTACCTGGATTTTTTTGCCGCTCTTGAGGATGAATTTGTCCTCCGCGGCCATGTCGTAATAGTTCGGAATGTCTTTGCGAACGTCCTTCGGGTCGGGATACTTGGTGACCTTTTCCCAGCCCGGCTCAACTGTCTGCTTGCCGGTCTCAGTTCTGGTTTCCGTCTGCGTGGTGGTCTTTTTGGCGGGAACCTGGAGACCGTACTCGCGGGCCACTTTCCGGGCAGCTTGGGGAATCAGCGGAGTGGCAAACTGCTTGTAGATTCGTAGGAGCCCTTCCCGGTCGCCGCGCTTGAATGCCGCGTCCCGCTTGGCCTTAAAAGCAGCGTTGTTATTGAGGATTTTCCCCACTTCCTCTTTGATCGCACCGTCGAGCGAGGTCTTGAAGGCTCCTGTGACCTTTTTGTCCTTCAGGTAGGAGGTGAGGGCCTTGCCAATCTCGGGTGTTACCCATGCGTTCGTCGCATTCTTGATTTCCCCGATGAATGCCTGCTGCTTCTCGCGCTCGTACTGCTGGAGCTTGGTCTCCATCTCCGTCAGCTTGGGGTTGGAGGCAACTTTCACTTCTGGGGCTTTTTGGGCGAGGGCTTGGACGTTCGAGAGCGAGGCTTTGATCTGCTTCAGGGCTTCGGCGGCCTGCTGGGTGTTCCCGGCAGTGACAGCCGCTTCCAGCATGGCGATATTGTTGAATGTGCCGTTCTGGATCAGGGTGTTGGTGACCACCTGAGCCATCAGGTGATTGTAGGCTTCCGGGTGATCGGTGCCGAAACGGTTGATGAACGCGGGAGCCAGTTTCCCGAAGGCTTCAGGGTTGCCTTTGGCGAGCATTTCAACGTAGCTGGGATCGGCGGAATCGAACTTCTGCTCAATGTCGTCGAAACGGGAGCTTTTCTGGACGAGTTCTTCGATGGCTGCCGGGCCGCCGATAGCCTCAATGCGGTCCTTGACGGCGGAGAACTCTTCGAATGAGCCGAAGGCATCTACCGCGTCTTTGAGCTTTTTGATGTCGGCAGTCTTGCCGAACTTGCCGTAGGCGGCATTGGTGAAGTAGAGGTCTTTTAGGAGCTTGGAGTGCTCGGGGTGCGCTTTGATGAGGTCTTTAAGGGCAGACGGAAGGGTGCGACCGTCGCCGCGGGCACGTTTATCATCTGCGGCGGCGGCGGCGTCACCTTCGGACTCTGTTTCATTAGAATCGCCAGCAATTTCCTGCTCATCACCCGAATCAGCACCTTCTGCATCGGGGTCAGCTTCAATGATTTCTTCGGCATCAGCGGATGATACATCATCAAGGTTTTCGGTGGCGTCGGCTACGCCAGGCAGGATGTTATCAAGAATATCTGGCACGCTTTCCCTCGGAGCCACGAAGTTTTCCGCACGAAGCGGCGGGAGTTCGACATCCCGATTGGCTCACTCTTACTAAGAAGATACCGAGGACTAGCTGGCTCCGATTTCCGCAGGTTTCTCTTCCCCGAAAACTACTTCTGCTTTGAACCCATCGCCATCAATCGAGACCGCAAACACTCCGCCCGGGCCTGTCATGGGCGTGTCTAACTTTTCCCCATGCTCTTTACCTTCCATGAGCTGCAAGATGGGGAAGATGTCAGAGGATTGGGTGACCACCAGCGTTAGACCGCGTTCTTCGGCTTCTTCCAGAATTTCGTCAATGGCTTGCCCTACCCGCTCCCGCACTTGGTCAAGCGATTCGCCCTGCGGGATAGGTTCTGAGGGATTCTCAATGTACTCCTGAAGCACGTCTTTGTACTTGTCCCTATCCTGCCCGGTGAGCACTCCCAAGTGCCATGAGATGAGCCTCTGTTCTATCTCCGGCTGGATGCCCAGAGCCTCCGCGATCGGTTGGGCCGTCTGCTGTGCTCTTTGCAATGGCGAGCACACGATGCGCACAATGCCGGGATAGTTTGCGAGAATGAATTGGGCTGCGTCCTGTGCCTGCTGTAGGCCGTTTTTGTCTAGAGGCACGTCCAGCCATGCGCGAAACTTGTTTTCTGCGTTTAGTTCGGTTTCCCCGTGCCTCAAGAGCAGCGCGACCAGCCCGGGATTGACATATCGGCAGCAGCCCCGCTCAGGATTGATCTGGATTCCCTGCTCCGTCATCAGGTGCTGGAGTTCCGGGTCGGCTACTACCGCAGGATGGACGCAAAAGCCGTTCTGGGCGTGAATGCAGTCTTGGCAGTGATATGGCCCTTGCTCGGCATACCCGGCAATGGCTGAGCCAGTCTCCCTGTACTTGGCGTTGGGATCAGGCATTTTGCGGGCGAGCTTTAGCAGCGGAGTTCTGGAGCTTGGGCGGAGCCGCGGGCGGTCCCATCGGGGGTTGCCCTGATGCCGAGTGCGCCATTAACGCAGCTTTGGTTCTCATGCCCTGTATGGCCTTCTGGGGATTGGGCACGTTGTCCTGCATGGGCACGCCAGCATCGGGGCCAGCCTGTATTGACCGTTTGTGCAAGAGACCGTGCAATCTCACATTTTCGAAGCCCGCAGGGTTGATAAGTTTGGCCTGCTGCCCTTCTTCGGAATACATCCAACGCTGAACCTCGGCCCAATGTACCGGGTGGTCATCACACTCAGTATCAATCTCAATGCTCGGCCTAACTAGGTCTTCGGGCTTGGGCTGAGGCGAAGGTGCCCCGGAAGCCTCGAGAATAGTCTGGTGCTGCGCGACTTTCTGGATTTCTTCGGGAGTAGGCAGGGTTGGCTCGCCTTCGAGCAACTGCTCGATTTCCTTGAGCTGCACGTTTCTCTGGTCGGCGCCGGGCACCGTGAAACCCTTGATTCCGGTAAGAGTCTTGAGCAGGTACTGGTTATCGGGCTGCTGCATCAACTGCTGGAACATGGGATTGTCAGGCATGAACTGCACCATGCTCATAAACGCCTGTCTCTGGGCCGAGGGAGATTCAGGCAGCCCTTCATCCACTTCCGGCTCGCACTTGTAGAAGCCTTGACGCAACTTGTCGAGATCGAGGCTCACGTTCTGGAAGGTTCCCCGTTCATCGGGTACCAGGCCACTAATTGTCTGCGCTTCGCGGGTCTCCGCTGACCATGCCGCCAACTCGTTGATCTTGGCGAGAAAGGTCTTCATGGGAGCATAAGTAATTGCCAGCGAGCCGAGAGCCTGGTCCCTGGCCTGGGCGTAGATGGCGGCAGCTTTGGCGTTGGTCATCGAACCGCCAAACAAGGCAGGCTGAGCGCCTGAAACCATCTGCGCGTCCGTGCCTTTCAGGTTGTTAATCATCGCCATCATGTCGTTTGAGGCGGTAGGCTCGGGCTCTTTGAAGAAGAAGTTTTCTAACGGTTCCCCGGCAGGCTTTTTGACTTCGACGTACTGCTCGGGCGAAGCTACGGCATCGGTCAATCCCTCCGAGTCAATCAGCTTCGAATCAACAAACTTGATTGGTGTTCCCTTTTCGTACTTCTCCTGCAATAGGTTCTCAAGGTTATTGAGTCGTTTCTGAATCGGGATTAGGAACCTTCCCAGAGCAGGGATAGCCTGCCCATCACCGCTCATCGGCTGGAAGGTCACTACGGTCTCGTCCATGTTTTCTTCGGTGGCCTTCACGAAGGTTTCGCCAACGTAGATGACGTGGATTCCGCGCTTGAACCTTCCGGCAAGGGCGGCCCGCTTCGTCTCGTTTGCGATCATGCGGAATGCGGATGGGCGAATCCAAGTATGCTGCTCCGTGACCAGATGGTTGTAGGACTCTCCGGTGCTCGTAGCCTGCTCTGTGCCCTGAAGGACAGCTAAACGGCAGATGCGGTCAAACCTGTCTTCCCCCGGTGCACTTTCGTGGGATTTGATCTTGTCGGCCTTGTCGGAAAACTCGTCTTTCGCCGCACTGATATGCCGTTCGTAACTGATCTGGAGATAAGGGAACTCTGATTGGTCGCGCAGCGAGATCGGGACTTTCGTCTCGAGCACTCCGTATAATTCGGCCACTTCCTGCGTCTTTTCTGTGCCGTCAGCATTGAACCCAAAGCGTTTCCCGTCAGTAACCTTTTTCACCCAGCCCACGGTGCGGCCATCGGTGTAGGCGTAGCGGGCGAGGTCACGCAAGAATTGGCTGATGTCCACAGCCCGGTAAAAGAGCTTGCGATACTTCTCCGCTTCTTTGGCTGACTCAATATCTGATATTTCGAGCGGATTGCAGGGCATGAACCGGACGGGAGGCGGGGTTCCGGCTAAAGTCGAGATCAGGGTCTTGCCCAGAGGCGTATAGATGTTGTGGACGTAGTAGAAACGCTTGGAACGCTCATCCTGCCCGGACATCCACGGAAACCCGCCTGATTCAGGCACCGCCCAGACGCCATTGTCGGCGCTGTACATCGGGTAGTGGTAGCCTTCCCAGAAGAAGCGGCCTTCGCGGGCCTTGAGCAATTCCTGCCGGCGGTTTGGCATTTCCTCGAGCGAGAACTTCTTGATGAGCGTGCGCAGCTCGGCGATTAGATCGTCGGAAAGCTCTTCGGGCTGCTGCTCGTCTTGCGAGCCTTCGGCAGCGTCTGCGAAAGATGGTTCTTGGCCGTCTTCGGTGATTTCAGGGACGCTAGCCATGCGATTTTTTGCTCGGAGCCTTCTTTTCGGGCAGGTTCGAGAAGTCGGTCGCCTTATCCCACTCGCTCAGGGCCTGCTTGCCGCCCACTTTCTCGGGATGAGCGTGCAGGAACCTTTGCTGCGCTTTGGAGGCGAAAGGCATTACTTTTTGACGATGCTGCCGTGCTTCCCGGAGACTTTCATCTCAGATTCGGTGTCGGCATTCATCATGTCGTCCGCATCGGGCTCCATTGCCGTGAAAACGTGCTGCATGGCCTCATCGGAGGTCTGGTGGTGTACCGGGTCGCCGCCCTGGTGGTCGTCAACGGAATAGTGCCCGTCATGGTGAGCGTTTACCGTCATGCTTTTGCGGATTTCGCCCGAAGAATTGGAGGCGCGGCCGTTGGTATGTCCGGGCTGGCCTTTGGTCTTCTCTTCAGCACCGAAACGGGACATGGGAGACTTAAACATGGGCGTTTTCCCTCATTAAAAAAGATACCGAGTCAGAAAATGCCCAGTTTTGCTCGCTGCACGATCTCCTGGGCACGCTTGTTGTGCGACCACTCGTAACTCATCTGCTCTTCGGCGTAGGACATCCGCCCCATGCGCACAATTCGGCTCACTCCGGGCCTGTCTGGGGGCGTCGTGATGTACACCAGGGCATGAGCAAGGGTCTGGATAGCTTCCTCGCGGGCCTGGATGGTTCTTTCCTGCTCGGCCAGCACATCGGCAAGCAATCTGCGGGCAATTTTCCGTAGAATTTCACGCATTGAACGCTCCGAAGGTGCGCGGCTTCATAAAACGCACCACTTTGGTCTGCTTTTTCCTCTGCTGTAGGGCCAGATCGGTCCAAAACTTCTCTTGCGGAGTCGTGCAGGCCGTTAAAGCCCGCTCGCGCTCTATTTCCCACGGAGTCTTCGTTCCGCCGAGCTTCGATTTCAGCCCATAACGGCAGCCGTCATAGATGTCGTCGGATTTCAGCTCCGTTTTCTTCACGTCTTCGCGGTTTTTCTCATCTACCTGCAGCAGGGGGATGGATTCGAGCAGTTCCCCGCAATCTTCCGAGATGAGCAGGTCGCACGGTCTCAGCGAAAGCAACTGATCCATGAGCCGCGCTCCGCCTACGCGGTCATCATCCGCAGGATCTGGATAGGGCAGGTGCGAAGCGACCAGAACCTCGCCAATTTGCTCGGCAATGGTGTTTTGGGCGCCACGCTTCGCAAAGGCATCAGGCGAGAGATAGACGGCCGAGATTTTCTCTTTGCCCGTCAGTTCTACGATGTTCCGGCCCAGCTCTTTTTCTCCCGCCTGTCTGACAACCAGCTCCCTATAGACTAGCGTCACGTCTCGTTTCTGGCCGTCTGTATCGCTAATCTCGACTGTGGCAAACCAGAACACAGAGGCCCAGTGGTTATAGCCCCAGTCAATGCCTAGCCACTTTGCTTGCCACGGCTGAGACTCCACCAGCCTGCGGGCCATCCACTTATCAATCTTGGTTTCCGCAGGATCGTACTTCTCGAAGTAGGAGCCTTCGAAGGTTTCCCACGAGCCGTAGAGATAGCGGTCTTTCCAGGCTTTGTTCGCCGTCTTCAGCTTGTCGAGATACTTTTCGTCGGTTGCGTAGGCAGGGTTGTCAAAGACTTTGGCCGGGATGAACGAGTAATCTGAAAGCGTGACCCGGGACATCTCGGGAATACGTTTTCTGACACTCTCTTCGGTGCGTTTGTAGGTGCCGTCATCCTGCTTCTCGCCGATGAAAAGAGCTTTCACCCAGGGATGCCCAATACCTCCCGGGTTAGAACCTAGCGCCATGCAGGGCACAACTTCGTGGCCGTCAATATCTCGTTTTACCGGGCAGCGGTTCTGGAGAGTGAGAAATTCGAACATCTCGAACGTCCACTCCGTTGCCTCATCAATCCCAATGAAGACGAACTCCTGCCCCTGAAAGGCCATGACATCTTTCTCGTGCTGGCACGAAGCAAAAAATAGCTTGGAGCCGTTCTGGAACGTGACTGTGTGCTCGCTGGCGTTGTAGTGTCGTCTTCCTCCATAGACCGCGGGGGGGATGTAAAGCTCAAAGTGCCTGATGAGACCTTTATTCAACTCGGGGAAGGTTCGGCGTAAGAGCAGGACGTTTGCCCCAGGTACCCGGAGACACCACTTCACCCCCTCCCACAAAAGAGCGAGAGACTTCCCGCCACCCTTCGCGCCGCCATAGAGACGGTAAGTCGCCGGGTCGGTGTGAAACTTGATTTGCTGCGGAGATGGAGGCTTGCGCGGCCCGGCGTAATTGGCGAACAGTGAATTAGCCGAGCTGCGCTGTTCGAACCTGGGCATTACTGTTTCCGGTCAGCCGTGGGAATGTCAATCGAGAGACGGCTTTTCGGCTCAAGTTCATCCATCGTAGCTTTCCAGTTCGTCCCAATCTTCTCGCCGATGGTCTCCCTGATTTCCTTCCATGCCGCTACGGAGTGAGACTTTTCCGCTGTCACCACGTTAAACATTGCCAGCGCAGATTCCTCAAAGCCGTTGCGGGGCGTATAAGTAAGCCTTTCATCCGTCTTCATGGCGAAGATGCGGATGAGCGCACGCCTCATGTAGGAGGTCTTGCCACGCTTGGGAATCTTGCGCGGCCAGCCTTCCTGTTCCATGCTCTCGTTGGCGGCTTCGGCGATCTCGTCCTGAGCTTGGTTCGTCATCTCGTAAACATCAGGTCGTTTTTGTGGCACTCTCTACCTCGATTCGTCCCGGTGAAAAATCGCGGGGATAAAGTATTTTGCCGTTCACGTGGCGGTGTGGCGGAAAGTTCTCAAAGGCATCAATGATGACGCTCAATTTGCGGAAAATCTTGTACCCAACTCCCAGAATCGCCAGTATCTCTCCCACGTGTAGCGAAACGGTGACCGGGTTCTCCCCCATCTACGCTCCCCTTTGCAATAAAGTTACCGAGCAAACATTGGGCGGGCCGCTTGGGGGAGCAGCCCGAACAATGGCTCTGGCGATTCTCCGCGACCTCCTGTTACTGGACTCGGGCATCACCGCACGGCTGTACCGGAGCGACATTGCCCGGCTGTACCACATTCGACTTAGTGTCATTGATGAGCTGCCCGTTTTTGTAGAGCTTCCACTCCACCCATCCATAGCCCCGAGCCAGCCACAATTCCTCTCTCGCTGCACAGTTTGAATAAGTCGAGTCACATCCCCAGCGGTAAGTCAGAACCCTGGTGTCAGCCAGCCCGATAGTTCCGCCGAAGTTAACCATGCCCTGATTCCATACCTGCCCGATGATGTAGCCGAGATTGTGCCGCCCAACTTCTATACAGTTGAGCTTGGAGACAAATTCCGTCTCACTTGATGGCGTAGAGACTGACGCTGCTCTTTTGCCCACGGCCACGTAAGGGATGCACCGTGGAGCGAGTTTTACCGGAATGACGTACTCTTTGACCGCAGAAGGCGAGGCCCAGCCCTGTGCGCCGTTCTCCGTGATGTAGTCATAGACGAACTCGGCGTCATAGAGCTTTTCATCGAGCGGCCAACCCTTCTTGCTCTTGATGAAGTACATTTTTCCAGGAGCCAGCCCGAAGCCTTTGTAGTCGTGGCTGCCTACCAGATGAATCGAGAGATTCGATGGCAGCATCCACCCCACCATGTCTTCGTAGCCAGAGGGACACTGACTGACAGACGGTGCCGGATCATTGGTGCCCGGCATCTGGGCAAAGGCCACAGCGGAGAGCAAGAGCAAAGCTAACTTCTTCATTCCCACCTCAGACGACAAGAGTTTGAGATTTGGCGACGTTCCCTGCTACGTCCTTTGCAACAATCACGTAATGAATCTGCCCATCCATGACATCGAAAGTCACTGAGTGCTGCGTCGAATAGGCTGATTCCAGTGGGCTCCATTCATGCACATAGGACGTTCCCACCCCAAAGGCCACATAGCCGATAGCGGGCTCGTTCGTAGTCCAAGAGACGGTGATCGAGTTGCCATTTCGACTCGATGAGATCCCGCTGATAACGGGAGGCGTTACATCGGGACTGGACGGGCCGGGCTTTACCGGATGGAGCGAGCCCGTCTGCAATGCCATGCGCCGAGCGAAATAGATCAGGTCGCGCATATCGTTGCCCGTGATCTCGGGACGCGCGATGCCGCCTTCCATGCCGCCTGAAAAGAATGTTGCTAGGTCGGCGTCAGACATCGAAGCGAGATCATCGAAGTTGGCTAGCCCGAGATAGCCGTGTCCGTACTCACCGTGCAGAGTGGAGAAGGCAGGACGTGAGCCCCACGGCCACGAGGACACGGTGCCCGTCTTCCAGATATGCAACCCATTGAGCCAGTTCTGCTGGTAGGGCTTGGTGTAGGTCAAATAGGATGGGTCGGTCGGCAACTTCGCCCGGAAGCCAGAAATTCCGTTGTGTCCGTAGCCCATTGAGACGAATCGGCACTCAGTACGAGAGAACGCGAATACCCACGGGTAATGTCCGGAAGTCTCTTGGGAATAGACGTTCTCGCCATCGGAAATTCCGAATCCGCCATTGGCCGCCATTTGGAGGACGTTGGCGCGATTCTCCACCGGGAGACGATAGATACTCGTTTTGGCGAACGGTACTGTGCCATTTCCGAGACGTAGCGCGGCGGCATTCGAGATAACCAAGCCGATGTCATCTACCGGTCCGCAAGTTCCCTTGACATCAACGTCGAGCCACGCCCAGGCTTCTTGATTGATGACACCTTCACAGGCAGCCATGCGGGTCAGAGAGTTTCCGCCCCAATTTAACTGACGAACAGTTGCAGTGCACCCCTCCCAGATAGCGATGTCGCCAGTTGAAAGAACCCGAACGCACTGCGGATAGGGAACAGTTGAGCCGTCAATCGGCACCGTGCCGGGGGACGAATAACTGTCACGCAGGGTAACGGTCATCTGGTTCATGGCGATAACCGGACCAGCTAGATTCCCGCCCGCGATGGTGAAGACCGTCTGACCATCAGGCGTAATTCCTCGCAGCGCATGATTCTGAAAGTCGGCCACAATCATCGTGCCGTCTTCCCGCATGGTGATTGAGTAGGGCTTGTTAAAGAGAGCCTGGAGAGCAGGGCCTTCGGCGTAGCCCGCATGACCATCCTGCCCGGCGTAGAAGGACAGGAGAGGGTTCCCTTCATCCGTGATGTCAATGCGCACAATGGCATGGGAGCCATAGGCGCAGACATAAACGATGTGCGGGTCACGCGGGTCAAAGCACACGTCAGTCGGGCAGTCGTTCGGACTGCACACATGATTGTTCGGCGGGAGTGCTGACCCACGGGCGTAGAGCAGGTTGTCCGGCACGGTCGTGTCGCGGAAATCGTAAGGGAGTGTGGCTGTGTCTTTCTGGAACCCAGCAATGACGGTTACGGAACCATCAGGATGGATGTGCGAAAGCCGTCCGGGAGCCTCGATTGCCAGCCAGTGCCCGGGCTGGTTGGGGTAGGCGGCGATGGTTGAGTACGGGTCAACCATGTTGACGTTCCGCCCGCCGTCAGCGTTCTGGTGCATCCGAAGCTGAGGACGTGACTGAGGCAGTCCTCCCTGGGCTTCGGGGTTGTACATCTTGACCACAGCCCCGCCCGACTGAGTAGTAAAGACGCGGGGGCAACTGGTGTAGAGGCCGTTGCGCACGGAAGTTATGGGCTCAACCCACCAGCGGCTCGGGTCGCGCATGGCGATGTTGCCGTTCGCTGAAGGTACTGGGACGTAGGCCAGCGGAACAGATTTGGACGGCAGCGGAGTGCCGGGGAAGTTGTAGATGTCAGGCGTCGGAGGGTCAATTACCGAGTGCATCCAGCCGCCGCCTACCGGAATAGTCTGTGGCCCTTCGGAGACTTGCCCATGATTGGCGACTACGAACTCTTGTGCGAGTGAGCGAACTTGGTCAGCCGAATACTGAACGGCGGAAGTAGAAGCCTTTACGCAGAACGAGACGGTATGAGTGCCATCATTCAGTTGCGTGGTGTCGAGCTGAAAGCTGAAGGGCGGCCCGGTCACAATGGCGGGTAATTCAGCTCCGTCAAGCATCAGCGTGAGCGAGAGCGAACCCGAAGTAGCAGCGGGAGCAGGGCCATAGCCCGTGCCCCAGAAAGCCACTCCTACAGAGATTACGCCTTTGACTACAGGAGTAGCGGCAGGAATGTCACCTGCGACCAATCCGCCGAAGACCGGATGAAGATAGGTTTTGATTGTGTTGCGAAATGGAGTCGTCATTTGCGCCTCGCGGTCGGAGTATTCAGGACGTAGAGATACTGGTTTCCGTCTCCGGGCGTGTAATCCTCCATGACTACGGTATTAGTCGCTGCGTCCCATGCAGCATTGCGCGCGTCACAATATGGTTGGACGCAAAGGCCTGGACCGCCTGTGTTCGCGGTCAACGTCCACGCGTTTGCTGAATAGCTGTACGCGTAGGTCTGGCCCGACTGGATAAAAACCAGATCCTCGGCGATGCTGCCCACGTAGACGATCGGCGGGAACGGGATCGCCGGCGGAGGATTCGCAGCGTTCATGTTCGTCCATGCCGTCCCGTCCCATGACCACGGTCCATCGTTCAACCAGGTTTTCCCGTTGTCCGCCGTGCCGCCGTAGAGGAGCACGCGCTGTGCTGAGGCATCCCAAACCAACGTGCAGCGAATGCGCGTCGGCGGTCCAACTTTCGAGACCATCGTCCACGGCCCGCTCGTCGCCATGTTGCGGACCCACGTCTTTGTATCGCCGCCGCCATTTGTCACTCCGCCGTAGAGAACAACCTGATCATGGACCGGGTCGTACACCATGCACGCTTCGTTGCGTTTGCCGAGAGCGAGAGGATTGTCCGCGTCCTGCGTCCAGGCCAGCGCGAGCAGATCGAAACGCCAGTTGTCCTGGTAGTGCAGATTGACGCCGTTAATCTCAACGACACCGCCCATCTGCACATATTGCTGGCGCTTGGTATCGATCGCGCTCTGATGCATGGGATGACGGTCGCCCGGTATTCCTGAACCGTTCGCCAGGACGACGGGAGCAGGACAGGGAGAGCCGGCCGCACCGCCGCCTGACCACCATTTAAGATTTTCGGTGTTCGTCGAGATGCTGTAATTCCACAGTGAATTTGAGAACGGGTCGCCGCATGGACTGACTCTGCCGTATTCCCAAATTCCGCCCTGGCCATCGGAGAGGAGAGAGTTCCATCCGGTGCCTGACACCCACGTCATTGACTGCCATGTGCCAGACGGAATTACCTGCTGCCATCCGCCAACCAGGAGGGCGACAGCAGCCGCGCATAGCAAGAGAATGATTGCGAGATACTTCACTGTCCCACTCCCATTGAGCTGAGAAAATGCCGTTTGACTGCTACGGCTCCGCCATAAAGATTTAGGTTCCACTGCGCTTGCGTGTCCTGCCATGCGGAAGGATCAACGCGGGTATGAACGCTGAAGAATTGAGTGCCCCCCACGGGTCGCCCGGTGAGCGTTCCAATCTGCTGCATATTCTGGCCGTAAAAGGCCATGTAACCGGGAGTACGAGCACGCTTAGAGCGGATAGGAATGCTCGTCGTCATGATCTTTTCCGTCTCGTCGGCAGCGACGTTCATGGTGATGGTGTAGGGGCGGGCGGTAGCGTCGGAAGTTTCTACTGAAATGATGTCGTTAATATTGATAATGACTGGGTAGCGCGGTCGAGGGGACGCCCATTGGTGGAATCCGGGATTAGCATTTGATACGCGTGGAATTACGACAAGTGGCTTGCCCGTATCGGTCGGGGCGACGGTCCATGAAGTAACAAACTGGAGAACAGTGCCAGCACTCCGGCTGTTGTAGTTCTCAAGCCCCTGCGAGACATTGGAAGTGCCCCCTGATTGGCGGGCAATCCAGTCACGCTGGCCTTGAGTAACAGCCGTCTGGTTATTGGCTACGTGAAACGAGGTGAGTGCGCTGGTGTCGTTACCACCAACGAGGATGCTGTTCATCACCCCCGCGTCACTAGCATTGGTGCAGCCGCTCGAAATTCCCATCTACAATTCCTCGAAAATCCACGTTGCCGAGACCGTGGAAGTTCCTGAAGCCGAGCGCATGGAATAGACTTCCGAGTTGACTACGTAGAGTTCTTCGCCGGGCTGCGCGACCCAGCGGATGAATCCACCAAAAGCATTGAATGCGAGCGAGAGCGTCGGATTGCCCGAAAGAGCCTGCGTTCCTGCCTTGCCGTATGTTCCTGCCGCGGTTCCCGAGCGCGTGTTGAACTTCTCCGGCGTGATCGCTGAGTTACCCGTGATAGACGTTCCCGCACGCTGCACGGAAACACGGTTCACTGCCGATGCCGTTGCTTCACCGCCGATGATTATTTCTAGTCCTCGCGTCTGCCCTGCCGCTGCAGCCTGCAAGGTCAATGTGTCAGCCGAAGTTGAGAGCGCCACTCCAGGATTCACAATCGAGTACACCGGGTCGTTTTCGCAGCAAACACGGTTTACCAACTCATAGCGTGTCCACATCTGCCGGGCATGGCGCATGGCTTCCGAATAGCCCGTAGGCTGAGACCAGTGCATATAGTGCTTGCGCATGGCTAGCTTCAATTCGTCGGCAAACTCGTTGGGGCAGATGACATCTTTCGCCGCCCGCGTCACCGATTCTTCGAAGTAGCCAAGCGCCTGCGTGCTCAATACTTCGCTGGTCAAGGTTTCTAGAACTGCCATTTCGTCCTCACTTGTAGTGCAGGTTGATAATCAGGTCGCCCGCGCCTACGGCTCCCGTGTCCGCATCGGCTCCGCCCGTGGTGGTGGTAAAGCCGATTCCTGCGGAGAAGGCGAGCCCCGAATCAATGTCTAAGTTTGTGCCGCCGTTGCCCGGCACACCGATGGTATAAACCACGCCTGAGCCCGGAGTCGGAGTCGAGGCGGTGTTGTGCAACTTCACAAATTCCATGTTGGCGGTGGTGTTGACGATGCTCCAGCCATACACCTGCCCCGGAGAACCCTTGGCGCTAGTGGCGTTGGTAGTCGCTGCGCTGACTAAGTGCGAGATCGTCAGACCGCCTGAAGCTGCCGGAATAGCCGATGTGACCCAGGGGCTTGTTACTTGGGTGACAGGCTGATTAACGGCTGAGTTATCAACCTTCACCGCCCCGCCCGCCGAAATGCTGGCTTTGTTCGTGCCGCCAGAGTCGAGCAGTTCAACTGCTTGCCCAGCAGGAAGAGTTACGGGCTGGGCATTGGTAAGTGCGGGCTGGTCGGTCGCCAGCACCACGCGGAGTGTTCCCGCACTCTTAACGCCTGAGTTGGTGTCAACCGTAGTGCCGTTCCACTGGTCAACATTGGTCGAGGCATGGGATGGCGGAGTCGTGGTAACGGTGCCTGATACGGGCTGAGTCGTGGTTCCCGTGGGGTCGGTACGCACCGGGTGCGCCGATACTCCGAGCAGGTTGGTGCCATCGCTCAGCTCGACCGGCCATGCTCCAGCTAACGTGCCAGCCGTGCCCTGATTGACCGTTCCCCCGCTGCCCCCAAAGCTCGTGACTTGATTTCCGCTGCCATCAACAATCGAAACGTCGAGCGACTGGGCATTGGTCAGAGCCCGGGCGGTGACACCTAGCTCGGTGGTAGCCCCTTTGTTCCAGCCGATGACCTGTGTGCCTGTGGGATGGGCTCCTGATGCGGCGCCATCGGCGTATTGAGTTCCTCCGCCTCCGCCAGAAACCACGCTGACGGGCTGGACGGTAGTTCCAGTGGGATCAACACGAACGGGATTCGAGGCTGTGCCTAAAGGCGGCTGATTGGCGTCAACCGCATCTACCAGCTTGACCGGAGTAGCTGTGACGTTGCCGGTATTAGGCATCCGCGCCCTTCTGCCGGCAGTTTTCGCACTGGATACGGTCGTCGGGCAGCTTCTCGTAGCGAGCCACAATCAGCCCGCAAAAGCTGCACATCTCGGCAGAGCCTGCAACTTCTACCAACTGACGGGTATGCCGGGCTCCTGCTTCGGCTGCTTCGACTGCCGCTTCGACCCGCGCTCCGTGCTTCTCGAGCACATCATGGACATCGCTGAAACCCGTATGAAGGGCTTGAGAATGTCCGGCCATCAGAGCAGCCAATTCGTCAGACAAGGCGTGATAGAGGTTTTGCGAGTGCGTGCGCAGACGGCGCTCAACCACGTAGGCGGCTAGCGCGACGAACACTGCGAGCATGATGGCGTCGTGCCACATGGCCTAGAGCACAAACTTGGCGATAATCGTGCCGTTGGTGTTGGTCGAAGTGTTGAGCCGGATACGCAGGAAGTTCCAGCGATTCTGCCCCAGAGCTACCGTTCGCACTTCCCCACCCGTGGCCGTCGAAGTGTCAATGGTCGCGTAATCGGCATCGTGATCGCGGATGGCCCCCTGAAGTTGAACGCTGATCGCCGAGACCGTGCCACCGGTCTTGGTTTCCCAGGTCACCGCGGGAGAGTTCTGATTCAGGCCCGCAAAGGCTCTAACGGCAAACTGCCGCCCTGCGGTTCCATTGGCAGGGATGTTCTCGGCAACTTCGGCATCCAGTGTCCCAGCACGGTCGGCTTCGCCGGTAATCGCGGTTGCGCTGACATTGGCGTGCGTCAGGGCAGCCGTGAACGTGGTACTCGTTACTCCGGTCACGCTGTATGAGCCGTTCAGGAAGTCGTTGGGCGACGCCACGCCAGAGACCACGACCGTGTTCCCGCTCGAAAACTGAGAGGGCTTGGTATAAGGCCATGTCACGGTGAACGTCACCACGTTGGACGTAATCGAATACGAAGAAATCTGGGCGCCGAGCGCGGCGTTCGCGGCGTAGTCATCCAGAGAGCCGAAACTGTAGTTGGGCGCACTGGGCATGACGCACGGGATGGTTACAGGCGGGAAGGTCTGAACTGTCGGCTCGGTAATGTATGCAGGCATGGGTTAGCTCCGGGGAAACACGTTCACTTTGGCCTTGCCCAACAGGGAATCGAGCTTGGCGTGCAACTGCTCAAACTGAATGCGTATCCAGCGGGTTGAAAGCCCCGCAAGGAAACCCACGAGAAAGGCGAGCGCACACCAAATCATCATCATGAAAAAGATACCGAGCGGCGTTTCAGGTGGCGGCGGAGAGCTTCGATGGCGGTGATGCTTAATTCCGAGACTTCACGGCGGGAGATGCCCAGTTCTTTCGCTGTCTGCTCGATACTTCGCTCGCCTCCGCCATCAAAGCCGAAAAGCATTTCGACAACCGCTAATTGGGCAGGAGTAAGAACGGCTTGGGCCTTGCGTGCTAGATCGCGGGCGGCGTGCTCGAGTTCAGATTCTTCCGATGGCTGTTTCTTTTCCGATTCTGTCAGTTCCACGTCTTCGGGTTGAGGAATGTGGCCTACTTCCATCGTTCCCAAGCCTCTAAACCCATTAGCCTTTATTCTCCTGACTTCCTTGCGCATGGAATTGAGAATCAGCGAACGACAGTAATCAGAAGGGTCGCGCCCGTTCGATTCCTGGTGGAGAGTTACCCAGTCCACGGCAAAAATCTTCATTGTGACTTGGGCCACAAGGTCTTCCCTATCCTCTTTCGCCAGAGAATAGGTGACGCCCATCTTGAGCGAAATGGCCTGAATGAGCGGAGAGAACTTCTCGAGCAGTTGGAGGCAAATAGTCTGGTTTCCGTTCGGCTGGGAACGTCTAGTAGGCCCGAAACGTGATGTGGCCTGCATCCTAGAGGCGAAGGAGGATGTCGTCCACGAGAACTACCGTGAGATCGTGCCCATCCACCTTGACTTCCGTACCGCTAAAACTGCGAATCAGAACCTCATCGCCTACGCTGATGCTGGTCGGGTTGGGAGAGGGGAATCGGAGGCTGTCAGAAACGGCTACCACTTTGCAGCGCACCGGCTTGTCTTTGAAGGCATCCGGCGTTACCACTGCCCCTTCAACTTCCGGTATGCGCCATAGCAGAACCTTGCTGCCAAGAGGCCGAGCATTGACGGTCGGGCAAGGTGTGTCTTTTTTACCACACTCAGGCTCTGGCGCCGGGTTATCGCTTTGGCCAAAACTCGGTCGCTTGTCCACCACTGTCAGGTTTGGTGTCACAGGGGCGCTCATTCGGCAGATACCTTCAAATCGCCGTGCTTCATCGTGACATCCTGTGTGAATCGCTCATGGCTTGCCCGCTTGATCTTCGACATATCGGCCATGAGTCGTTCGTAATTCTGCTCAGGATGCTTGGCCTCAAACTCAGCTTTGGTCAGCACCCGCAGGTCATAGGCGATCTCGGAGAGAGTCCCGCCGCCCGTTCGAAACTGCGCCGACTTCGCGCCCGCTGCCAGTGAATCACCCGCCATTTCTCACCTCATTGCAAAGTTGCACAAAATGCCAGTACGGCGGCGGCCCATCCAACCCCATCCCGAACGCCATCCGGCAGAACAGCACAAAATGCTCCGCCGTAGGGCTCCACGGCATCGCTATCGCCGTCTCAAACCCAGCCTCGTTCACGAGTTGTTCGGTTGCCTGCATCCCCGCACATACTCCGCTATCGCCCCGTCTCTCCCGCTTCTCCGCCGCATTTTTTCCCACCTTCGCTTCCCCTTCGCCTTTCGCTTTCCTTTTACCCCGCTTCCACGCCTTTGGCAACATCTTTTGTGCCCTTTTTGCAACAACCTGTGGTAAATAAGCCACACTCTACGTAACTCGTTGATAAAGCGTGGCAAATACGTTTGAAAAATCTCGGTGAGTATCCCCGGGGCGGATGCGCATAGTGAGGCCCGGGTATCCCCCACCCCCTGTCCTGGCGAAGAGAAGGCGAATGGCAGCAGCTCGGCTGGCGCGTGGCATGAAACAGACTTAAGGCAAGAGCCTGCTCTAACTTACGGCGGATCGTCCCGCCAGTTCTCGGGCAAAGCCTGCCAGTGATCATCTGGAGTGCGAGCACGCCGATCCAATCACTTAGCTAAATGTAAGCTTTTAGCTTGACAGGCGGCGAAGTGGCATTTACAGTGAGGCGTTCGATGTCTTTGAGAGCGAGGGCGAACTTCTTGGAGGCTAAAACATGACAGTGAAAGAGCTAATTGCAGCGTTGCAAGAGCTTCCCGAAAAGCGCTACGCCTTTCTCCGCCGGGGGTGAGCTATGAAAGCCTATGCTTACCTGCGCGTGAGTTCGAAATCCCAGCTCGAGGGTGACGGCCTGGGACGACAACGAGACACCATCTCTGCCTATGCTGCTGCTCATAACATCCAGATTGTGAAGTGGTTTGAAGAAGAAGGCGTATCGGGCACCAAGAACGTCGCTGACCGCCCAGCCTTACAAGCTCTGATGCTGGCCCTGCACAGCAATGGAGTCAGAACGGTGCTCATCGAGAAGCTAGATCGTCTGGCTCGGGATCTTATGATCCAGGAGACCATCCTCGCCTACTTCAAGACCAATCACTTTGCAATGGTGTCAGTCATGGAGCCTGATATGTGCTCAGACGATGCCAGCCGGAAGTTGATGCGACAGGTTTTCGGCGCCTTTGCTGAGTATGAGCGCACCATGATTGTTTTGAGGCTTAGAGCAGGTCTCAATAAGATGCGGGCGTGTGGCCGGCGCGAAGGACGGAAACCTTATCCTGATGCCAATAGACCGCAAGAGCGTGAGATATACAGCAGAATGAAAGAGTTACATAGCTCAGGATTTAATTACGAGCAGATTGCTGCGGCCCTGAATCGGGAGCGCATTGAAACTAGGTCGAGCGGCAGATGGTACGCAGCCACGGTGAGACGCATCCTCCTGCGCTAGCCCTCCTCTTGGGCGGCGTCCCGAGCAGCCCCGGATTTGCGCATTCGCTTAACGATGTCTGCAATGCCGCCGAGCGCTTTCCACGGGTCTTGCCACGGGTCTTGCACGGTATCAAGAATGTTCTCGATGTCATCCAAATCAAGATTTATAAGCGGGGGCTGTCCCTCTGGCGCTGGGCTGGGCTGATTGAGGCTTACTGAGCAGTTGGGACATTCCCACGATGCTGATTGAATGCGGCTAGCACGCGGCTGCATTACAGTTTTGCAGGCAGGGCACCGGGGCGGCTCCCCTGTGGGCCGCGAGGCGGGCGCGAACTTCATCTTGGGCTGCGGATTCAACTCGCGCAGCTCGTGTGTGCCCATAACCATAAGCTGATAACAACGCAGGGCTTGGATTAGTACTTTGCGCTGTGTAATCTCCTGCTTCGCGGCGATTTCATCAATCACGCGCAATTCGTCATCGCTGAAATTCATTCCCAGACTGCTCATTCCCCTTCATCCTTTCTAGGTGACCAGCGCCCATCTCTAGGCAACACTGCCTGCACGATTGTGCGTATGTTGCTCTCAATGTCCGAGCGGCTAAACGCGTCAATGTTGCCTACAAACTCGTATTTGCACGGACTAGCATTGAGCCAGCGGCTATTCAGTATCGCCAAAAGAAGTTGGACTATTGCGCGCTTCATCGTTGCCCCTCCGGGCCGGGAGGCAGTGCCCGCAGAACTTCTCGACACGCCACATATACCTCGGCGGAAGCTGCTTTATCGGCCTCTTGGTGACTCGTGCTCAGTGGAAACCTGGCTGCCCATTCCATTGCCATTTCCAGTGCTTTGCGTGCTGCGTCCACCCAGCCCGTCGAGCCGCCACGCGGAATCGGAATGCCCATGAGCACCGTCTTGCACTGCGGACATTCCACCGTTAGCGTCGGGTCGGGCGGGGCAGCCGGGGAGCTGGAGCGCGAGGCCCGAACATTCCAGCGCCTTATGGCTTCGGCAGTGAACTGCACGTCTGAATTGTCGATTGTCGAATCATCGAGGTCAACAATCAAGCTGCCGCCGCACTTACGGCAGGACACAGTATTTGTGCATAGATACAGGCTGCTTACTCCAGCTCCGCAGAATGGACACGGTTCCAGTTCGTATCCGTCCTCGCGGGGAGTCGGGGCGGCCACGGGGTGTTCACATTTTGGGCAGAACCATGCTCCCTGCGGCAGGCGACTTGCACGTGGTTCCATTGCATTGCCGCACTTGTAGCATTCCGGGGCCGCGCCCACGGTGGGCTGGGCCTGGGGGTCAGTCATGGAATTTTTCTCCTTTAAGGTCAGTCATTGGGCCTCCTCGGACTCAAGCATTACCGTTTCGTCAGGGAATACGACTGACACTTTCATTTGCCGATAAAGTTTGAGCAGCAGAGCCGCGACTTCAAGTGCTTTGGCTTTCAACGCTGCTGCCTCACTGGGAAATCTCGGGTAATTGATAATTCCGACGACCACTCCGGGTTCATTTCCATTCTTGTAAATGTAGGTCGTTGGCGTCACCGACTGAATCGTGCGCTTCTCCCAATCGTGGAGCTGCTCGTAGAATTTCACCGCACCGCATCTCTGGCGAGCGTAAGCGTCGTGGTAGAGCCACATCGCCGCTACCTGCTGCTTCGTCAGCGGCTTGGATTTACGTCGCGCCATCTCTTCCTTCCTTTCGGCCCGCTACAGGTATCTGTCCTTGATGTCGCGCAGCCAGAACAGTTGGCGCGGGCTGATGGGCTGCTCTTCATCGTCCAACATCTTTTCTACGAAGTCGCGGTCCTTCGGTGCCATCTCGCCAACATCGCAGTCGAAGGCTACGAGTATCTTCAGCAGATCGCTCGCCTCATTGCGCCTACCCTCCGCTGTCCCGCCGCTCTCTTTCCACAGTGGATTCGCCATTTTTCCCTTTCAGGCTACAGAGTTTGGCTCCGGGGAGCTGCCCGCTTCAACAGGTTCATAAGTCGCCGCGAAGATGTCTGGCTTGCACGGATAGAGTTCTCCCTTGACGCCGCGAATAATCCAGTCATTCAGGTCGGCTTTCATGTTTCCTTCCAGTGTCTCGATAACCAGCTCGGGATAGCCAGTTTTTCTGAGGTCAAACTTGATGCTGACGTTGCGGTCATCCGCCTTCCCGAGAGCAGCAAGGCTTATTACTTCCGACACGTTAGCTCCGTGCCACAGAACTGCGTCAATTAATACGGGCTTCTTGCGAAATTTCGCCATTGTCTCCGCTTCCTCTTTTCCTTTTATTTGGGCGGCTCCCCCGCCTCACTCGCACAGGTTGTACACGCTCATGCACGATCTGGCTGGCAGGAGCGGCAGTTGATCTTTGTCCACATTCTCAATGTAGCTGAATACGTCCTGCGCCCACGGGAACACTGCACCCGTCGCGGCATCTAATCCCGTGCAGAAACGATCGGGGATGTAGCTGGGCGGGAAGAAACTTCCCCCACATAGGGCTTCAAGTTCAAGAATGTTGGCCTTAATCATTGGGCCGAGTGCTGGATTCGCAAGGTACGCTTTCAATTCCCGCTGGTTGATTAGCGCGCACGGGAAGCACCCAACACGCCCAGCACCCGCAAGATAGAGAGGATTGGGGCGGAATCCAGCGAGCTTTATCCGTTCAAAGCATTGTTCTGCGCTTTCATAGAACAGAGGCCTTTCTACCCAGCAGTCGTATATGTCTGACCACTCCCGCTGCTGCATCCGCATTCTGGCTTCCGACTCATCGCGGCGGATTCCCTGGTAGAGCATGAACTCATCGTTGATGGTTTTTAGGAACCGCTGCATCGGTTCGACTTTTAGATTCTCGGTGCAGAAGCGTGCCTTCGCCGAAGGCACGCGGCCCTTGAGTTGAACTAGGTCGCGCATCCCGCCTGCATACTTCTCGGATGTCAGCACATGAAACGACTCAGAGCGGACGAGTTGGGCGATAATCTCCGCGATGTACTTCTCCGTCTCAGGATGCTCCCACTTGGTATCGCAGAACACTGTCATGTAGCTCTCTAGATTCTGCTCTGCCCAGCACAGTAGTGCCGTTGAATCCTTGCCACCCGAAAAGCAAACAATATGCTTCATGCGCTCCCTTTTATTTGGGCCGGGCCACCGGAGCACGCTCACACCTTGGTGAATTTGCCTTTCTCGTCCAGCCGATACTCTGTATTGGCTTCGATTCCGTCCTCTCCCACATAGGCTACAGCTACGCGCGGACGTTTGGCTTTCTGATCGAACCAGAGCAGAGTCAGGGCACCGTTCGAGTCGGCTTTGGCAGTTCCAGCGTACCCAGCAATGGCCCAACCGTAGTAGCCCGTGGCCGATGCGTGCCCGGAGTAGCCCGTGGCCGATGCGTGCCCGGAGTAGCCCGTGGCCGATGCGTGCCCGGAGTTGCCCGTGGCCGATGCGTGCCCGGAGT
>Ga0070741_10004242_pt1 | contig 33760 bp, 21 predicted proteins | sample Coa_R1_4_FD_66440 | JGI IMG/M metagenome (GOLD analysis project Ga0070741, IMG submission 66440) | Surface soil microbial communities from Centralia Pennsylvania, which are recovering from an underground coalmine fire - Coalmine... | ecosystem: Environmental > Terrestrial > Soil > Unclassified ... | reverse complement strand
CCAAACCATTCGGCGTCGCCACAATCAATCCGGCAGGCAGAGTGTCGGTGAAGGCGACACCGGTCAGAGCTAAGCTGGTATTAGGATTGTTTACATTAAATGTCAGTGAGGTTGTTCCGTTTAACGGAATGGTCGGTGCGCCAAACGATTTTGCAATCGTCGGTGATAATGCGACTGTAATAGTGGCTGTCGCCGTGTTGCCGGTGCCGCCGTTGGTCGATGAAATGGTTACACTATTGTTCTTTACTCCGGAAGTCGTTCCCCTTACGGTAAAAAGGATAGAACAACTGCTGTTGGCAGCCAGCGTGGCATTAGACAGCGAGAATTGGTTTCCGCTGACACTGCCCGTGCCTGTGTTGCAGGTAGTAGAATTAAGTACATCTATCTTCAAGCCCGAGGGCATCGTGTCGGTGAATCCTACTCCGGTCAATGTAACATTGTTAGGCGCAGGATTGGTGATCGTGATGGTCATGCTGGTCGTGCCATTCAACGGAATGTTGGCCGCGCCGAATGCTTTGCTGATAACAGGCGGGGCCACAACGGTGATCGATGCACTGGCGGTATTTCCTGTTCCGCCATTTGTCGAAGTAACGTTGCCGGTCGTATTCGTGAATTGCCCAGCCAACGCTCCCGTTACGGTCACGCTGAACTGACACTGGCCGTCTCCGTTAATAGTCGCTCCGATCAACGCAATGCCTGTCGGATTTGTTGTGGTCAGCGTGCCTCCGCAAACTGCAGCGGTGCCAGTGGCTACAGTGAGTCCCGCCGGCAGTGTGTCAGTAAACGCTACTCCGGTAAGAGCGGTACCGGCATTAGGATTTGTAATCGTAAACGTCAGTGAAGTCGTCCCATTCAATGGGATTGTCGTTGGATTGAACGCCTTTGCTATTGATGGCGGAGTGAGACTCGCGGCGTCAACAATAAACGGCGCGCTGTCACCGGGCGCGAGTAAATCTCCGCTGGTGCGGATGGCGGTAATAACAACTCCGCTGTCCGCTTTGCTGTAGGTTACACCTGATATTGTGATCGAATTTGTACCGCTGGCGATAGTGCCGGTCAGCGTTCCCGCCAGAGTTCCCGTTCCGGTTGTTAACGACAGTGTTACGTTGGTATCGGCTATAACAGGATCGGGATTACCGTTGCTGTCCTGCGACTGAACCACGACGGAGAATGGAACGCCCGCCGTCGGGTCGCTGCCACCGTTAATCAGAGTGATAGCCAGGTTAATGGCCGGTGCGGGAATCCCATTCAGCAGGATCGAGACTGTGCTGTCACCCAGGTTTGGGACCGCCAGATCTAGCTTGCCATCGTCATTGAAATCACCCACCGCGACTGAGATTGGAAGGTTGCCTGCGCTAAAGTCTGTTTTCGCTCCAAATGCGCCTGTTCCCGTTCCCAATAGCACCGAGGCTGTATGGCCAAACTCATTTGCCACCGCCAGATCAAGTTTGCCATCGCCATTGAAATCACCCACCGCAACCGAAGATGGAACGCTGCCCGTAGGAAAATCGGTCTTTGCTCCAAATGTGCCTGTCCCCGTTCCCAGCAGAATCGACACTGTGTTGCCGCCACTATTGCCAGAGTTTGCAACCGCCAGATCAAGCTTGCCATCGCCGTTGAAATCACCCACCGCGACTGACTCTGGTATGCTGCCCGTGGCAAAATCGGTCTTTGCTCCAAATGTGCCTGTGCCTGTTCCCAGCAGAACTGAAACTGAACTGGTATTCCCGTTCGCCGCCGCCAGATCAAGCTTGCCATCGCCATTGAAATCAGCCACCGCTACTGAGAATGGACGGCCGCCCGTGGCGAAGTCGGTCTTCGCTCCAAACGTGCCATCGCCATTTCCCAACAGGATTGACACCGTATTGCCATTGCTATTTGCCACTACCAGATCAAGCTTGCCATCGTCGTTGAAATCGGCCACCGCAACTGAGACTGGAACGTTGCCCGTGCTGAAGTCGGTTTTCGCTCCAAAAGCACCTGTTCCTGTCCCCAGCAGGATCGAAACTGTATTGTCATCCTGGTTTGTTACCGCCAGATCAAGTTTGCCATCGTCGTTGAAATCACCCACCGCAACCGAGGTCGGTCCGTTGCCTGCACCGAAGTCGGTCTTTGCTCCAAACGTGCCTGATCCTGTTCCCAGCAGGATCGAGACTGTATTACTAAACCGGTTTGCCACCGCCAGATCGAGCTTGCCGTCGTCATTGAAATCGCCCACCGCGACGGAGAATGGTGTTTGGCCCGTGGCGTAATCAACGTGCGGGTCAAAGCCCTGGGGAGAGATAGGTCTTGCGGTATTGGTGTTTAGCAGGATGGATACAGTATTGTTGCCAGCGTTTGCCGTGGCAATATCTGTTTTGCTGTCATTGTTAAAATCGCCCACCGCGAAGGTGGCCGGACCGGAGGCTGTGGCAAAATCGGTTTTAGCTCCGAATGTGCCTGTCCCTGTTCCCAGCCAGACCGAGACTGCAGTTTGGGAACTGAGTGCCGCCGCCACATCAAGCTTGCCATCGTTATTGAAATCGCCAACTGCGACTGTGACTTGACCAAAGGCGCTGGCGAGGTCTGTCTTTGCTCCAAATGTGCCCGCTCCCGTCCCCAGCAGGATCGAGACTGAACTACCAGTACCGTTCCCCGTGACCAGATCAAGTTTGCCGTCGTTATTGAAATCACCCACGGCAACCGAAATTGGACTGTTGCCCGTACTGAAGCTGGTCTTTGCTCCAAAGGTGCCTGTCCCTGTTCCCAGAAGGACCGAGACTGTATTGGAAGAAGTAGCCGTGATCACCAGATCAAGTTTGCCATCATTATTGAAATCGCCGGCCGCTGCTGCATACGCTCCTGCATCCGTTGGGAAATCTGTCTTGGCTCCAAATGTACCGTCGCCTATTCCAAGCAGGATTGATACTGTGCTGTCACCGCGGTTCGCTACCGCCAGATCAAGTTTGCCATCGTCATTAAAATCGCCGACCACCACCCAGGTCGGACTGCTGCCTGTGTTGAAGTCGGTCTTCGTTCCAAATGTGCCATCGCCGTTGCCCAGTAAAATCGAGACTGTATGACCAGAGGTATGGCCAGCATTGGCCACCGCCAGATCGAGCTTGCCATCGCCATTGAAATCACCGACCGCAACCGAAAAAGGATCGTTGCCGGTGGCGAAATCGGTTTTAGGTCCAAAGGTACCTGTTCCAGTGCCCAACAAGATCGAGACGGTATTGTTGTCCCGGCTTGTCACGGCCAGATCGAGGTTGCCATCGCCATTGAAATCACCGACTGCTTCTGAGATTGGATTGGCGGCTACGGGGAAGTCAGTGTGCGCCGCAAAACTGGCCGGAGCGCCGGCCGCCACTGAACGAGCCTTCAGCATTGCGCCCACAAGCAAACCAGCGATTAATCCAAATATCGCAATCGATTTAACTAATCTCCGGTTCTTTCCTGCAAGACTTGACTTCCGACTGGGATTAAATGCTCTCATGACTGACCTCCATCTTTGTTACTTAGTCCTTGGGATCATAAAAACCGACTTGCATCACTTCTTTTCGCGTCATTTCTTTTGGTTGATAATTGCGCGCAGCTCCAGCAGGTTCTCTTTCAGAACGTACGCACAAGCGCCGGCTTGATTGGCGGCTTTGCGCAGGTTTTCATCATCGTAATTTGTGACGATTACTATTTTGGAATCGGGATAACCGACGTGAATCTGGTTAGCTGCCGTCAGTCCGTCCATCTCGTTCATTTTTATATCCATCAGCACCCACTCCGGACGATACCTGTCATAGGTAGATAGAGCCTCTATGCCGTCACTGCATTCGTAAAATGTCGTGATCAGGTCAGAGAGCAGGGTTCTGATAATTCGGCGGATTGAAGGATGATCATCGACAATTAAAACTTTCATTTATTTATAATCTGCAATCGGCCAATTAGATCGGTAGTAATATCGCAGTAATAAGGAACGCCGGGTATCACCCTTACAGGGTATTTTGCATACCCACATGTGGGTATTTTCCTGGGAGCGCAGGCACCCTTGCCTGCATGCCTTCCGCAACAAACCCGTTAATTTATAACTCGTGCGCTCAGACACCCATGCAGGCAAGGGTGCCTGCGCTCCCAGGATGATTACTTCTGTTCCAGGGCGTATCGCATCAGAGCGTGACTGCCTTCGAGTCCCAGCTTTGCGCAGATGTTCTTTCGGTGGGTTTGTACCGTGTGGGGGCTAATGAATAGAGCTTCAGCAATCTCTTTGGTCGTTTTGTATTCGGCAATCAGTTTAACGACTTGTTGTTCTGTAGGTGACAGGTTCGACAATCCGGTTTTGGTTGCGGCCTCAGAGGATTTGTTTCGATTCCGATTCACCAGGATTGAGGTTAGGGTCGGACTTATATAATGCTTGCCCTCAGCAACTGTATGAATGCTGCTGACGATATCGGTTATCGCGCTGTCCTTTAAGACGTAGCCTTTCGCATCCAGCGACAGGGCCTCATTCAGGAACTCTTCTTCGCAGTGAACGGTGAGGAAAATAATCTCAACAGGAAATTTTTGGCTGCGAAGCGTGCGCGCAACAGCAAAACCATCCATTTTCGGCATATCTATATCAAGGATGGCAATATCAGGTCTCAGCGACTGTATGTCGCTTAAGGCCGTCTGCCCGTCTCCAGCTTCGGCTACTATCTTGAGATTGATGTCTGCTTCAATCGCGTTACGCAGTCCCTGGCGGACTATGGGATGATCGTCTGCCACTAATAACCTGATCTCAGTCGCCATTCTTGCTTTCTCTAACGGGGATGCTCAATTCTATTCTCGTTCCGGATCCGGGAGATGATTGTATCACGGGAATGCAGCCGAGAATGCGAGCCCGCTCAGTTAATCCTAATAACCCAAAGCCGCCGCCGTTGCGCGATTCGCCACGCGAAGCAGGAACAAAACCGCAGCCGTTATCCTGAATAATTATTTCAATAATCTGCCCGCTTTTTATAATCGTTACCTCTGCCTCACTCGCGGCCGCGTGTTTGATGATGTTGTTGAGGCTTTCCTGTATGATCCGGTAAAGATGAATCTCCATTTCGGGTGTTAAAAGTCCATCGATGACATCGAGGTGAGTTTTAACCCGTACTGCGGTCGTGGCAGTGATTTTATTGGCCATTGCTTCAATCGCCTTTGTCATACCCAATCGATCGATCTGAAATGGTCGAAGGTTATGCGCGATCTCGCGAACTTCTGTTAATGACTGGTTCGCGGCTTCGGCAATCTCTTCGATTTGTTCGATGGCCCGTTCGTGATCATCAGGCGTGCTCAGGCTGAGAAGCGCTCTGTTTTTAATAATAACTATATTCTGACTCAGGCTGTCGTGCAGCTCAGCGGCAATGCGTTTGCGCTCGCTCTCCTGTGAATCGATCAAACGCTGAGAGAACATTTCCTGAGCTTTCTTCTCTCTGTGAAGTTGAGAAACCCGTCTCCAATAGATGAATGCGACCATCCCTGCCGCTAAAACTATTGATATTGAAATGAACCACCATGTTCGCCAGAACGGCGGCAGGATTGTGATTTGCATACTAGCGCCAGCGTCATTCCAAATGCCGTCGCTGTTGGCCGCGATTACTGTAAAAGTATAACTCCCAGGCGGCAGGTGGGAATAGACAACGGAGCGCCGCGTGCCTGCATCAATCCAATCAGGATCCAGGCCATTCATCTTATATTTGAACCGCACCTGGTCCGGTTTAACAAAACTCAGTCCGGTATATTGTATTTCCAGATTTGATTGGCCGGGCAGTAGCTTTATGCCATTTCCCCAAGCCGCCTTTGACCTGTCAATCATTACCGACTCTATCAGAACAGGCGGCGGGAGCGGATTAATCGGCATAGCCTCGGGATCAACTATGGCGACTCCTGCCTGCGTGGGAAACCAAAGCTTGCCGTCAGGTGTTTTCAACGCTGATGGTTGCCGACCGCCATTGCATTCAGGATTTATCAATCCGTCCTGTTTGCCGTAGCCGATGCAGGTAATTCGGGTTATCTTCCCGGCCGCGAAATCGTTCAGTTGTTGGTGATTGACACGATAAATTCCTCTGTTGCAGCTTATCCAGAAATTGTCGTGATTGTCCTCCATTATCGCAAAGACACCGTTGTTATACAGTCCATTCTCGACCGTGTAATTTGTGAATTTTCCGTTTGCAAACCTGCTCAACCCACCGTCGTAAGACCCGAACCACAAAACTCCGCCTTTATCTTCGTATATTGTCCGAATGTAATTGCTGCAGAGTCCTTCACGCAGCGTATAGACTGTAAAATGATCATCCTTTAACCTGGCCATTCCTCCGGCTGTCGCAATCCAGAGATTGCCACTGCGGTCCTCATAAATGTCCCTGATTTCGTTGTTAGGTAAACCTTGATCGACTGTGAAGAGTCTGCCCTGATTATCGTTTATCTTTAGTAATCCTTTCTCGGTGCCCACCCAAAGATTTCTCGCGCGATCCTGATAAATTACCCAAACAGCAGCCTTGCCGATAATAGAGTTGTACAGGGCAGACGGGATCAGTTTACCGTCATTAAAAGAGAACAGCCCGCTTATCAACCCGACCCACAGGGTATTTTGGTCGTCTTCAAAAAAAGAATGAACAATGGGCGGCTCCGGATTATTCGGTTCCTTTAAATAATTGGTCAAATATCCATTGTGCAAACGGCTGAAGCCGGTTGTTGTCCCAATCCACGTGTCTCCACTGTGATCGTTGAATATCGGATAAACGTTATCGCCGACCAGTCCATCTTTTTTGCTAAATGAGGTAATGAATTGTCTGGTCAATCGGTTTATTCCGCCATCGCCGGTTCCAATCCAGATTGTTCCTTCTCTATCCTGGAGTACGCGCCAGACATCGTTGTTTGATAGGCCATTCTCTTCTCTGTATGTCGTAAAGTGATCGTCTTTAAAACGTACTAGTCCTCCACCTATCGTGCAAAGCCAGATGTTCCCCTGATTGTCTTCCGCGAAACTTCTAATGCTGAAATGGGGTATACCGTCCTTATCGCCGTATAGCCTGATGACGCCATCTTTTCTTATCTCGTAAACGTTGTTAGTTCCAGCGGCTGCCCAGAGATCCCCGTTGCGATCTTCGAAAAGAGTGTTAGGGGATGCTGGTGTGCCAGGCGGCCAGGCAAGATGGAAAACGGTTGTTTTGCCGTCTGCGTACTTTTCCAATCCATCGTTTGAAAGCGTCCAGCGAATGCCCGACGGGCCGTAATATACGGTGTATCTCGGCCGCAAACCAGAGCCTGGATAAGGAATGTATTTGTTATCTCGCCACGTGCCATAGCCCCGGCGCGTTACCATCAAAACGCCGCCATCCGGATCTGCCTGGATATCAAAAATCAAATCATCGGGGAGACCATCAGCGGTTGTCACAGTCTTGAACACGCCATCGCGGTAATATGAAAGACCGCCTTCGGTGCAAATCCATAGCGTTCCGGATTTGTCTTCATACAAGCAGCGGAATCGATTGCTGGCGAGTCCTTTGGTATTGCTCTTATCAAAGACAGTGAATCGCACGCCGTCGTAGCGTACGAGGCCGTCAAGTGTCGTAAACCACAAATATCCATCGAGAGTCTGAATGATCGAATAAACCGAGTTCTGCGGCAAACCATTATCTGTCGTCCAATGATCGAATCGGTATTGTGCTGTGGCTGTCGAGGCGCTGCAGAGAAAGAAAAAAGTCAGCAAGGCTGGGTAGCCCAGGCATCGTTTAACCAGCCAACTATAATGATGTGATTGTGGTAAAGGAACTTCCTGGAGCCAACGATTGCCAATTACCAGAAGACATATTGATCCGAAGGCCTCCATAAGCCGGATAATAGATCGGCAGGCGACTCTAATCAAGGCAGCCGTCTGTGAGACTCAGTCGTCGTCTTGTGAGGGCGGATTTAACAGAGATCGATACATCCACTACAAATGATTCCGGAACACCCGGATTGATTTTTCAAAGTGTACACGTCAGACTTGGAAACTATCTGAGAGCTTCGGGCTTCAATGCGGCGATTACCTCGTCCCGCAACTTGCTAACCTGCGTGGCGGAGAGCTATGAATTCTGCATCCACCCCGTCAGGCCTACTGGCACAGAGGATCGCCGCTGCGACTGCAAGCTATCCGCTCCACGGTGATCGAAACAACAGCTTTTCAATGAATGGTAAGATTTCTCGGCTGAACGGCTCGTTCGTTACGACGAACATTACCTCTTATTGCAAAGCGATTACAGCTTTAGCAGCTGATCCCGAAGAATCCTTGATTGTAAACGGCTAACACGCAGTTGCTGATTATTAGCGAGTGAGACTATGTATGTTCCGGCGTGCGTAGGCACTATGCGGCTTAACATATTTAAATTGATTAATGTCCCGCGTCCTAGTCGGAGGAAACGTGCTGGATCGAGCCTTGCCTCCAGATCTTTTAAACGATAGCTGATTGTGTATTGCTCATTCTTGTCGGTGGTTATATTCAGCAATTCGCCGTCAGCCACAATCGAGGCAATATTCTGAGTCGGAACAATGATTATTTCATCTCGTTGCCGGACAGGTATACGTTCCAGGAATGGCTGTTGAGTGGTTTTCCCGTACTGTTTGGCCGCTGCTTTGATCCTTTCAATTTCAACGGATCTAAGCTCCGAGACTTCCAGCCTCTCGCTCGCTCGTTCTATCGTGCGCCGCAGGCGGGCGCGATCGATGGGCTTCAACAGGTAATCAACTGCATTGAGCTCGAATGCCTGAACTGCGTATTCATCGTACGCGGTAACAAATGCGACGGCGGGAACACAATTCTTTTTCAGAAGGCGCACCACGCCTAATCCATCGATTTCGGGCATTTGCAGGTCGAGAAGGGCCAGATCGGGCCGCTCGCGTTCTATAAGCTCGATTGCCTCAGGGCCAGTCGTTGCTTCTCCAATCAGAGATACTTCATCGAATTCCACAAGCATTGCGGCAAGTAATGAACGAGCGGGTCGCTCATCGTCAGCAATAATAACCCGCAGTTTGGTGCTCATCGAATTCCGGCCTCTGTAGTTCCATCGATTGTTTGACCAACCTGAAATTCACTAAGGTGATCTCTGAAGAATTCACTGCCTTTGCCAAAAGGTAGAGCAACAGGCAGGCTGATCTCGCTAATTGTTCCGGAACCGGGAACACAGCTGATAATCAATGAGGCCTTTTCGCCGTAATGACATCGAAGCCTCTTCTCGATGTTGTTCAGCCCCAGTCCTCGAAGGCGTCGCTCAGACAGATCGCGCTGGGTTACGCCGGCGCCGGTATCGTGGACAGCTATCTTTAGAACTTGGCTTTCCAGAGGACCATCGGAAAGCTCGTCTGTCTGATCCGGCTCTCGTTCGATCAGGCGGAATGTGACTAATACCGAGCCTCCACTTTTGGTCGGGCTGATTCCATGCTTTATTGCATTCTCGACCAGAGGTTGCAGTATCAAAGAGGGGACTCGGAGAGCACGGAAATCTGTCGGTGCGTCGATCCTGACCTCGAGTCTTTCTTCAAATCGAGCCTGCTCAATTTCCAGGTAGTCTTCGATTAAATCGATCTCTTCGCCAAGAGTTGTAAATTCTCCGGCGGAGCGACGGAGGACCCCGCGCAGCAGACCTGTCAGTCGCATTAGAGTATTTTGCGCCCGCTTGGGTGACGACTGGATAAGATAGCTTATCGTCGTTAAGGCATTGAAAAGAAAATGTGGATTAAGCTGCGCGCGCAATGCGCGTAGTTCGGCTTCTGTCGCCAGTTTGCTGATCTCCTGTTCATGCATCGTTCTCTCGCATCGCTCGTGATTTACGCGTAAGGCGTCAATGCGGCGTGCGACCAGAAGGGCTACAGATTCAAGCATTGCAATGTCGTCTGACAATAAATGCCGCCCTCCGCGAAGCTCTCCTACTATTAAGAAAAAATAGGGAGGCTCGGCGGTAGGTATGTATACGGCAGTCGTCATTCCTGATTGGAATGAGGCTGCTGTATCTCGTCCAATTAAGTCAGACGTATAGCCATTTCCATCGGATAAATTGCGCTTGAGAACCAATTGTCCAGTATGATCGAAACGCTTTGTCAGCGAGAAAAACGACTTTGACCGGTTGCCCGCCCTTTCCGGATTGTCCTCAACTTCGGAACTGGTCCAGCGAACTTCCTGGGCCGTCAGGGCTGAGGCAAGTTCTTTGCAAACAGCATCCAGGACAACATTCTGATCATCCTGATCGTTTATGATATTAACGAGATCTGCGCGGAGCTTCACGTAATCAATCCGTCGCAATACAATCGAGTCCACGAACCAATCCACGCCGCGTCTAAGCTGAGGGTATAGCAGGGCTGTTCCCACCCACAAAGTCAGCAGGACGCCGGTCGAGCGCGGGTTACTTTCCCCGGCTGTAAGATGAAGCGGCGAAGAAGACTCAATGACCGTTGCGTAAATCACACCGACGATGGAAACAAGCAGCAGCAATGAGAACGCGCGTTTAAGAAAAATATCTGCCAGGGCAAACTTGAAGTCCTGATAAAGAATAGCCAATACCAGCGGCAACGAGGCTTGATGACCGACCAGCTCAAGCCACCATGCATAATTTTTACCATCGTGATGACTGAGATGAACGGCCGAGATAGCGAATCCGGCGAGGGCAACTATCCAGCCGGCGCGCCAATTAGCCTGACCACGCGTCGAGACCAGTAAGACTAAGATCAAGGATCCGAAACCATACGTAAGCAGATGCAGCGCGATGTGTGAGGGCGCAATTTTGAAAATGAGAGCGCTGTAAAAGTGCATAATGCTGGCCACTGTACTGAGCGAGTAGGCGATTAAAACAATAACCAGTTTGCTTTTTCTTTGTTTTGTAAGGCCATCGGGTCTCAAAACGGAATGAACGACAACCGCAGGAAGATAGCCCAGCGCTGTAAAGGCCGTCGCGATCAGCAAAGCACGAGAACCTCGATTCAGAATGTCCTCAATAACTGTCGGTAGACTATTTACCAGAATTCCACTGGTGTTCCAGCACAGACCGAGAATGGCGGTAATGAAGGGAAGCCGATCTACTGTGGGCGAGATCGTGCCGGGCTCGGATCGCAGCGAATAGCTGAAACCGCGTCGTTCAAGGACCATAGCCAGCAGCATTGCGTACAAGGCTCCACCAGTAACAAAGCCGAGTAGATTGATCAGGCTTGCATTATCTATGGTCATGACATTTCAGTCCCGATCTTCCGGCAAAAAATCGTTGCCGATCCACAATAAGAAATGTTCTGAGGATTCACCTTATTGGATGAAGTCAGTGAAATCTAATCACGAGTTGCGAATTGTGGCAACGGATATCCCTTGACCTGCTTGTTAGGGCAAACGGACGGCTTGCTTTAGACGATGAGTGGACCTGAGCGCCTTTTAACCTGCCTGAGAGATTGGGGCAACAGTCTGGAGGTTTTTAGAGAACCATTCGTTGTGGCGTCACTCCCATTCCTGCCAGGATTTCGACAGTTCATTGAAAAGGTGATGCGCATTTTCAATATTCTATTTAAATTCACGCTGAAAAATCACGTTTTAAGGGGCGTTTGAGACTGCATTGATACTGAGCATTCCTATGCAGGTTTGGCCTGTTCGGCGCCAAAAACCAGCGGCGGCTATTAAGCCTCACGCAACAGGATAAACGAGAGGGAATCCTTTATTCCTCCATACAAGAATCCCGAAAGGAAGATGTCACGAAATGATTGAGAGACGAATCCGATCTTTATGTCCAGTCTTGATTTTTATTCTGGTTTTTCAGCTTTTTACCTTCAACGTTTTACCTCAGGCAACCGGTGGAGCGGGCACAATCGAAGGTACTGTCGTCGATCCAAATAAGGCGGTTGTTGTCAACGCGACCGTAATTCTTCAGAACGTTCGTACCGGGTATAAAAACACTACGCATACGGATGAAAAGGGCGCGTTCCGGTTCAATGACGTGCCTCCTAACCCGTACAGCCTTGTCGTAATGGCGCAGGGATTTGGTTCGGTGAAGCAGGATTTGGACGTCAGGTCCTCCGTGCCAATGAATGTAACAGTTCCGCTTTCAGTTGAATCGACCGGAGCGATAATAGACGTTACTCCAAGCGTCAGTGACGTGATCGAAAACGACACCAAAGCACACCAGGACATTGATAAAAGCCAAATAGCGCGTATGCCCCTTTCCACGCCCGGTAATGGACTCTCTGATGTAGTTACACTGAAGGCTCCGGGCGTAGTCGGCGATTCCAACGGTTTCTTCCATCCGCTGGGCGATCACGCTCAGTCACAGCAAAGCATTGATGGACAACCAATCGCGGACCAGCAGAGTAAGGCGTTTTCAACGCAGCTTCCTGTTAACATTTTCCAATCTTTGGAAGTAATAACCGGCGCGACTCCAGCGGAATACGGTGACAAGGACAGCCTTGTTATTAACGCAATAACACGCTCGGGGATCAATCAGACTAAACCGACCGGTAGCTTCTCAACCTCTTATGGAAGGTACGGAACCGTCAACACGCAGGGAACGCTTGCGTACGGTCGGCAGAAATGGGGGAATTTCGTAGCGTTCAATTATGACTCATCCGGACGATTTCTGGATCCTCCGGAATTCCAGCCACTACATGATCATGGGACCGCCGCAAGCTTTTTCGACCGGATCGATTACAACCCTACGGCGCAGGACTCGTTCCATCTCAACCTGGTCGTCTCCAGAAACAATATGGAGATTCCAAACCAATTCGACCAGCAAGCTATCGGGCAGGATCAGCGTAATTTGATTCACTCACTGAATATCGCGCCAGGTTATGTACACGTGTTCAACTCATCATTGATCTTGACGGTAAATCCATACTTCAGGAGCGATTGGGTTCGTTATCCTCCAAGCGCTAATCCTTTCTCAGATCAGACCCAAACCATAGGTCAGCAGCGAAGATTGGTCGATGCAGGCATCAAGGCCGACATTGCTTACAACAAAGGACGTCACGATGCGAAATTTGGTGTGCAGTTTTCGCATCACTTCCTGACAGAAGGATTCCAGTTCGGACTCACCGATCCTCTTTTTAACGCGCCTTGCACGGATGCAGACGGCAATCCGCTGCCTGGAAACGGCCCATGCGATAACGTGACAACCACATTCGACAATCCGGCTTTTCTGCCCGGTCTATTGCCGTTTGATCTGACTCGCGGAGGAACACTTTTTAATTTCCACGGTCACACCGACATCAAACAGGAAGCTCTCTACGCGCAGGACCAGGTGAAGATTCATGACGTGAATCTCAGCCTTGGCTTGCGTTTTGATAATTACAACGGTTTCGTGCATGACAGCGCGGTCCAACCGAGGGTCGGTATTTCTTATCTGCTTAAGAAGACCGGCACGGTGTTCAGAGGTTCTTATACGCGGAATTTCGAAACTCCTTACAATGAGAATCTCATCCTGTCTAGCCTTACTGGCGCCGGTGGACTGGCAAATAACGGGGTCCTGGATACGAGCGCAAGCGATCAGCCTTTGAGGCCGGGCAGACGCAATCAATTCAATCTCGGCTTCGAACAGGCTGCGGGCAGATACGTGGTAATCGATGTTGACTACTTTAACAAACGCACAATCAACGCTTACGACTTCAATGTCTTGTTAAACACTCCGATAACTTTTCCGATTGCATGGGATCATTCAAAGATTGACGGTATATCGGCACGTGTTGAGCTAGCGCCATTCCATGGATGGTCAGCATTCTTTGTCGCGGGTCACAATCGGGCGAGGTTCTTCCCACCGGAAGTAGGAGGACTCTTCTTTAACTCCGCCTTGCCGACTGGCCCATTCCGCATCGATCACGACCAGGAATTCCAGCAGACTACACAGGTTCAGTATCAGTTCGAGCAGTTTGGAAAATTGATGCCATATGTCGCGTTCACCTGGCGATATGAAAGCGGTCTGGTGGCTGGTTCGGTTCCGGATTTCGACACTGCTCTGACCTTGACTCCTGACCAGCAGGGGCAGATCGGGTTATTCTGCGGCAATTTCTTTGCGTCGTTTCAGAATGGCGGGATCAGCAGTTGTCCTGCCGGTCAACTTGGTGTACTGCGCGTCAAAATCCCGGCTGCAGGAACAGAGAACGACGACACGAATCCCCCCAGGATCGCGCCGCGCAACTTATTTGATCTGAGCGTTGGCACGGACAACCTGTTGCGGACAGAGCACGCTCGTGTCACATTCAGGTTGACGGGGGTGAATCTAACCAACAAAGTTGCGCTCTATAATTTTCTTTCAACGTTCAGCGGAACGCACTTCGTAACCGGAAGAAATCTGACAGCGCAAATCGGGCTTGTATTCTAACCAGCAGTGTTTGCCCCGTCGCTCTGGATTGGCGGGCAGAGCGTCCCCCGCCAATCCTCATTTTTATTAAGGACTTATAAATTCACAACGCGGGCAAGCCTCTGTTTAATTATGGTAACCCTAAAACAGCGCCTTAGACTATTCCCATTCTGCGTCTTATCGCTTCTTACCTTGCTGGGAAGTAAATCGTTGCTTGCTCAGCAGGATTCGCTTGAGCAGCGGCAGCCTCTGGAGCTGGTATTCGCAGATTCAATAGTTCCGCAAGACCGTCATGAAATGATGTCCACGACGGGAATATGGTATTTTCGGAACGGCATTTCACGCAATGCCTCGGTCACGCAAAAGATTGAGTGGGGAATATCAGATCAGCTTCAAATCTCAACCTTTGTACACCTGATGAACAGATCTAATCAAGCCGGCGCAATGCAGAGCGGTTTCGGTGATTTTGAAATCGGTGCGCGTTATTCCTGGCCGAAAGTCGGCTTTGAATTCACCCACATCGCAATAGCGCTGGACGCAGGTTTTCCTACCGGCAATTCGCAAAGAGGTTTGGGCGAAGGAAACTATAGTGTTTCACCTTCGGTCCTCTTTTCGTGCGAGCCTGGACAAGGCAAATATCAGCTATTCAACACTACGGGTGCGGAGTTCATCACTGCACACCGACGGCTTGCTCCGTTTCAGGATGATCCACGTAGTTCTATTTTCTCAAACAGCGGGATATCGCTTCACGCCGGACGCGGCTGGCTGGTTGGAGAAGTCGCAGTCAGTAGCAATCGCGTGAATGGCGGGAACGAAACTCAGTTAAGTTTGACGCCATCTTATATACGACGCATTGCCAGGCGAACCGAATTGTTGATTGGCGTTCCGGTTGGTCTTACCTCTTCGACCGACCGAATTGGTGGTGTTATAAAATTCACGTTTGAGCTGGGCGGCGGTGACAAATAAAATGTCAGGCGAATATGACCCACGATTTCGGCTTGCACCTCGATAGTTATTCCAGCAACTTCAGGAGCAACATAAGTCCGACTCCTGTCATCATTGCAATAAGTTGAGCAGCCGATTTGAGTGGATGGGTCTCTTTGTGAAGCTCGGGCAACAGGTCGGATCCAGCTATATAGATGAATCCGCCGGCTGCGAACGGCAGCATAAACGTGGCAAATCCCTGGATCCTGGAGCCGATCAGAAGTGATAGCATAGTTCCCAGCACCGCGAATATGGCCGAAAGGAAATTGAATAACAGAGCTCTTCTTCTGTTGAATCCCGCATACAGCAATACAAAGAAATTGCCCAGTTCGTGAGGAATCTCGTGACAAATAACAGCCAGCGTTGTTGCTATCCCGATAGGCAGGCTAACCAGATAGGATGCTCCTATGATCATTCCATCTATCGAGTTGTGTATGGCATCAGCCAGCAAATTCATATATCCAACCGGACGTATCGTGCTGTCCGTTGTGTGTTCGTGTCGCCAAAGAAGGAATTTTTCAAGCACGAAAAAGGCAAAGATTCCGGCGAGAATATAGAGCGAAACATTCAATCTTTGCTTCGGGTCCGCGAACGACTCCGGCAGAATATGCACGAACGCATCTCCGAAGAGGCCGCCAGTTGCGAGACCGACCATGATGAAGATAACTTGTCTCAATGTTTTCTCACTGAACGAGACTGTAGCCAGTCCGATGAGTGAGAGAAGACTTACAATAGTGACGCTCGCAAGTGCATACAGCAGGTTTATCCTCATTATGAGGTCTTCATATAACTGGCCCTGAGGCAAAATACAACCGTAGGTTGATTCTCCGAAGCGTCATTCAGCTTTCCAGTATGTAGCCATCGAATCGTAGAGTTAAAAGATTGTCCGGTCCCGGGAAGATCCTTCGTGTTCGTATGGCACGTCCGCGCCCAATCGAGCAATGCGTCATAATATCATGTGATGATCGCGTCCATTCATAAGCGTATTCGAGCATTTTATTGAAAAGCGTTTGTCAGCAGACTGAGTCTCCGCTACTTTACGCGGCGGCCAACACGAGATAGCTGTCTTCGATTCGCGCTTTTTGTTTGTTGTCCACAAAGGAAAGGGAGTTGATCTGTGTTATTCAAGGAAAGAGATATTGCCACGAACGGGACACTGGATCGTGTCGGTATGGCCGCTTCATTTATTTGTGCGGTTCACTGTGTTCTTACCCCCTTGTTGTTTACGCTGTTGCCGTTGTTTGGCCTAACGTTTCTGAAGGATGAAAGATTCGATTGGGCGTTTATTGTCATCTCAATCATAATTGGTATTACAAGTCTAATCCCAAGCTACCTGAAAAAGCACCGGGCGCTGTTGCCGATCATTCTATTTGGATTTGGAGTCGTTCTTCTAATTACGGCAAGACATTTGGAAAGTTTAAGCACCGAATTGCCAGTTGTTCTCGGAGGCGGGCTCCTGGTAGTAACCGCGCATAAAGTAAATCGCCATCTGTGTAGGAACTGTGAAAAATGTCAGCGATGAAACCATGGGAGATTGGCGGAGTATCGCAGCTTCCGTTCTATCCGCGATTTGGTCCTTCCATCAAACTTCGATTCATATTTAAGCCGTGCAGAGCCTTTTCTGATAAGCCATCCTTTCGCGATACTTTATCTGCGTCTGATAACGTTTACCGCACACTTCTTCGGCACACTTCTTCGGCACATTTATTTAGAAAATCCTCCTCCCGAAATCTGATGCGTTATAAATACACTTTACACAATGCTCAGATATCTATATATTTAGATGTCTGAGTATGCCAAAACAAGATTCACTTCAAGGTTCGCTGGATTTGCTGGTGTTGAAGATTCTCTCGCGCCGGCCGCATTTGCACGGCTATGCCATTATGGCTGCTATTCATGAAATGTCTAATGAAGTGCTACGGGTGGAAGAAGGCTCGCTCTATCCGGCGCTGCATCGAATGGAAGAAGTCGGATGGATTCGCGCCCAGTGGATTACAAAAGAATCCGGACGCCGCGCGCGGATATACGAATTGACTGCAGCAGGAAAAAAGCAACTCGCCGCCGAAGAATCGCGCTGGGAAGCGGTGACTTCCGCCGTAAATCATATCTTAAGGACGGTGTGATATGTCAGTCTGGTCTCGAATCGTAAACGTCATTAGAAGCGACCGTTTGTCGAGGGAAATCGACGAAGAGATTCAGTCTCATATTCAGGAAGCAATCGAGCAGGGAAGAGATCCGTCGGAAGCTCGCCGAGCATTTGGAAATACTCTGCGAAAAAGCGAAGAGAGTCGCCGCATCAAATTGATCCCCTGGCTCGACGGGTTGCGATCAGATGCTACATTCGGCTGGCGGCGCTTGCGAAAGAATAAAGTAACGACGGCAGCGGCGATACTTTCGCTGGCTCTGGCGATAGGCGCCTGCACATCGGCATTCAGACTAATTGACGCAATACTATTACGGCCTCTGCCGGTTAAAACACCAGAATTGTTATACGGCCTCGCTCGCAACGGCGCTGGTCCGGACGGCACCCCAAGGCTCGATGATGGATGGGAATATCCTGATTTCGCTCTCATGCGCGCGGCAGTCAAAGACCAGGCCGAATTGATTGCAGTCTCTCATGCCGAACGCGTCGACTTGACCTATCAATCCGATGCGGAAATGGAAAAGGCGTATGTCCAGTACGTTTCGGGCTGGATGTTCGATACCTTTGGAATTAAACCGGCTCTCGGGCGATTGCTGTCGGAAGATGATGATCTTGAACCCGGCAAGCACGCCTATGCCGTGCTATCTTACGATTATTGGACTCGTCGTTTTGCAAAAGATCCAAAAGTGGTTGGCCGTACTTTCACGCTGGGAAAGGATGTATACGAAATCATCGGGGTGACTGATGGCCCCTTTACTGGCACCGAGCCGGGAACTGTCGTCGATGTCTATGTGCCATCGATGATGAACCCATTTGCAGTGATCGACAACGCCACGTGGCATCGCACGCTGGCAATGTTGAAGCCAGGAGCGCCAATTGAGCATCTTCGGGCAAAACTCAACGCGACTTCTCGCGCATTCGAAGAAGAGCGCGCAAAGGGTTTCAAAGAAATGCCCAAAGCGAGCATCGATAGATTTTTGGATCAGACACTGGTGCTTGAACCCGCCGCCGCCGGAGCTTCAGGCCTGCAGACAGAGTACCGTCGATCATTGTGGGCATTGGCTGTGCTGGTCGCACTGGTACTGCTGATAGCCTGCGCGAATGTTGCGAATTTAATGACGGCGCAGGCAGCGTCGCGGGCCCGCGAAATGGCCTTGCGAGTCTCTATCGGTGCCGGACGATGGCGTTTACTGCAACTGGTTCTGATCGAAAGCGCGTTGCTTGCTGGATTTGCTTCGGCAATCGGCGCGCTATTCGCCTGGTGGTCCGCTCCGTTTGTTGTCAGCAGGATTAACCCACCTGAATATCCTGTCAGGTTGATTTTGTCTGCCGATTGGCGAGTGGTCGGATTCGGACTCGCGTTGACTTTTATTGTAATGTTGCTGTTCGGACTGGCTCCTGCGTTGAGGGCCTCAGCCGTCAACCCGATCAGCGCATTGAAGGGAGGGGAAGACCCGCATTCGCGGCGCCGATTGATGCATGCATTGATTGCGGCGCAGGTAGCATTCTGTTTTCTGGTGTTGTTTGTGGCCGGATTATTTGTCACAACGTTTGAACGACTGTCGAATCGACCACTGGGATTCACGCCTGACAGGTTGCTGGTTCTTAATACGGTTGCCCAGCGCGGATTATCACCTGTGGTGTGGGATCAGGCGGCCGATCGATTGCGAACGGTGGCGGGAGTCGAAAAGGTTGCTCTTGCCGACGGGCCCTTGCCGCATGGAAGCGGCCAGATTGGATTTATCTCAATCAACGACCAGCCGCCAGGGCCGGTCCTGGCTTCTTTCCTGAGTGTCACGCCTGGCTGGGTCGATACAATGCAGATTCGATTTGTCGCGGGCCGGGATTTCAGACCGGATGACACCTCTCCCGGAGTGGCGATTGTAAATGAAACATTCGTAAAGCAGTTTTTTGACGGGATAAATCCGATCGGAAAAACATTCGGTAGAGGTCGTGGAAGTTCCGAAATTGTCGGTGTCGTCAATGACTTACCGCCTGACGATCTACGAAAACCAACCCGGCCGGTTGTGTACAGACCGTTCCACTCTCTGAACCTTGACGGCTCGCTTCGACCGGTGAACGAAGAGACTTTTATGGTTCGCACAACGGCTGCTGATCCGCGAGTGGTGGCTACCGCTCTGCGTCAGGAAATCGAGCAAAGCGGTCTTGGACTGCGAGTGGCGAACATCACCACTCAAATAGAAATTATCCAGTCGCTGACGGTGCGCGAGCGGCTGCTGGCAATACTGGCAAGTTTCTTTGCGGTAGTTGCATTGGTGCTTGCGGGAGTGGGTCTTTATGGTGTGCTGCATTATTCGGTGCTGCAGCGTCGCCGCGAAATCGGCATACGCATCGCGCTGGGCGCTCGGATCGGAGACATTGCCAGTCGCGTTACACTGAGTATCTATGCAATGGTTCTGGTGGGAGCGGCAGCAGGACTGGCTTTCGGTATGATGTCGACGCGATACGTTGACTCGCTGTTCTATGAGGTGAAGTCGACCGATTTCGGAATGATGGCGATTCCGTCAGTAACCATCCTTATAGTTGCGTTGCTGGCCGCATTAGTGCCAGTAACCAGGGCGTCGAGAACAGACCCCGCAAAAACATTGCGGTCAGAGTAACGGATTCGCGAAAACACAATGACCTCAGACCCAAATCCAAAAAATACCACGCTAATTGAATCGTTGATTCGCCTTGATTTGAGAATCTCGAATTAGGTTTATTGCATGCAACATTAGAATAGCACGACGTTTATTTGAGGGGATGAGCGCTTAACGCTGACCTAATTGGTACGCGGCACCATATATTCGAAACGATCAGTTTAATATCAGCAGCAACAGTTGGCATCCTGGCCGGAATCGCTGTATCATCCTTTCGATCTACTCTGGATACGTAATCTGCTAGCATGACTCGAGGAGCCTTTTCCGTTTCAGGCTGGCAATGAAAGATAAAAAATCGGCCTCGCTCGTTAAACATGCGGCACCGCTTAGACCTGAACTCAAACACGAAAAGTTCAAGTCAACCTCGGGCACTGCGCAGACGAAGAAATCCATTACGCCGCCGCCGGTCTATCGACCACAACCGCTCCCAAGAGTCTTGCAGCCAAAACAAGTTCCAATTGGAAGTAAACAGACGCGCCAGGTAAATGGAATTTCTCGCCCCACAGATGCAGCGATTGAAAAACAACAAAAAGGGCGGAAGCCCGCAACTGTCCAGCGTCATATTGCTCCAGCACCGCCGCCGGTATATCGTCCGGGGCCTTTGCCCGTGGTTTTACAGGCGAAACCGAACCCAAATAACCAATTACCATCGATTCCAGATGAGAATCTTTTCTACCATAAACAGCAAGATCAATTAGCTGAGTGCGACGGATATCGCGCGTTTAGTTGCCGAAGGCGCGCTTTCCGTCAAGGAGCTCGACGAAGCCCATATAGAGCGGATCAACACAGTCAATCGTCAACTCAAGGCGGGCGTTGTTCCACTATTTGAAAACGCCCGATCAGCGGCAGTCCTCATTGATAAAATGCGCGTCCATGGTGGACCACTTGCTGGCGTGCCCTTGACCGTCAAAGAATCTTCGAGTGTCAGGTACTCCGACGACAATACGGAAGGTTAACTGCAATTGCACTTGATCGATTATTTGCCACTGTAAACGTTCAGGTGGGTATGAGCCGCAAGCATAAGAACAGCAGTAGGATAGCAGAAATCATCAAAAAATGGCGGCGTTTTTGACGATTATCGAAGCATTGGAACTTTTAAAATGGGATCACGGCAATCTCGCAGGCTCGAATCCAATCGTTTCCGCCAAAGAGGTTTCTCTTTCGATTTCCTATTTTAATGACAACCCTCCTCGCCGCTCTTCGGAAGATCGGATTGGGCTGCTCAGGAAGAGTTCGAAAATTTGCCTCTGCAAGAACCTGTTTGACCTTCCTGGTTAACAAATCCTGCAAACCCTGACGCAATGCTCGTTCTCTGTTTGGAGGAAATTATGAGCGCTATGCGGTTTCGCTGTTTGAGCTTGCTGTTCCTGCTGTATGCCTTTCTTTTTGCGTCCCAAGCCCGCGCAATGCCATGGAGGAGCCGGCATAACTACAATGTCACCTCGCTGGTCTACCTGAGCACAAATATAGTAATCGCCAACATATCGGAAAACCAGCAGCACAAATTCACCGCGACTGTTACGCAGACTCTTTACGGCTCGCTGCATCCAAATGACCAAATCACAGGGCTGGAGCGTTACCGGGATGATTACAAGCCCTCACGGGAGTATTACAGGCCCTTAGAAGACGGGATGAAAGTTGTGCTTTTTTTGGACCGGGGTCGGGATATTTCTCCTTCAGGCATCTTTCTCATTGATAGCTCCGGCCACGTGCATAAGTATCTGGAGGATGACCTGGGCTATATAATGCTCCCCACAGAATATGAGAGCCTCCCCCTGCCTTCCATCGAGGAAACCACAAACCAGATTGCAACCGCTGTTAAAGCAGTCGAGCCTATACGTTCCTTGCTGGAAAGGGCGCCTACGCGCAATGATGTGCCAGCTTTGTTGCACTTGCTGGACCGAACATCTAATGATGCGACGGATTGCAGCTTGCGACTGGCAGATGCAATCCGCGACCGCGCCTTTGAAAATCTTCTTTCCTTGAATGATCCCGATGTCGTGCTCAGGGCATACTCTGTCCGGGGCACTTCTGAAAGCCAGGGCTTTGCTTATTATCAAATCCCAAACACTACCGACCGAGTAGCTGGTTTTTTTGCCGACGCCGAGCGAGTCGGCTATCTGTCAAAAGTGCTCCAGGATCGTAATGAAGATTTGGCGCTTCGTATGGCCGCGGCGGAGATTCTTCGGTTCCACGGATCGGCACAGATACAGACTGCCTCCAGAAAGATATTCAATAGTGTATCAGAGAACCCACGTCTTCGTGCGCTGTGCATGCACCTCTTTTCCTTTGACGATCCCCAGATAGTTGCGGCTATAAAGCGCGCTTATCATAGTACACATTCTGAGGAACTGAGATTTACAATTGAAGAGGCTTTTCTGGCTGTGAGCGACTCTATGTATCAGAGTCTAAACCCTTCAACTGGCGGTATTACCAGTATTGTGCGCCCCATAGCAGAGTGTGCATGCACGAGGATGAGTCATAAAGACGTGGCCTTCTTTAGCATGGAATATCGTGAGGAGCGAAGCTCTGGCAAGCAACACATGCTATTCCAATCGAGCTATATCTTGACCAACGCGAAGACTGGTCAAGAGGTCGAGTTTGCGCTGGAACAGATCCACGTCCTTTCGGATTGGAAGGACACTTTCAATGGATGGGCTACATTTGAACTAAGCGGTTTATCGAACCTCCCCGACGGTGAATACTCAATTGCGCCTCGGCGAGTACTCGTCGGCGAGGTCCTCCCGCCCGGCCATAGCGCGAGATTTAAGATTCGTAAAACATCGAAGGGCACTGAGGTGTCGATGAATGACCCAAAGGCGGGATTATAGTGCGATGAAAATAGCGCCATTTGTCTATCTGATCAATGGGAAATTGAAAGTAAATTCGACAGGCTATTTTATTAGATACGCCAGCTTTCAGACCCACCTGAACGGTTACTTGCCACCTGTCGAGTCTGATAACAACGATTATGCAACCAATCGCTCGGGTGGGAAGATTATCCGATGTTCTCGCGGAGTGTGGAAACCGGAAAGCACCAGGGAGACCATCGAACGCCTCGATTACTGCCGGTTGTAAAGCTCCAGGCGTTCGAAAGAGGTTAGACGGTCATTGGGCTTAACGATGGCATCCGCAATATCGCGGGTTGCTCGGCGATCGGGCAAACGCCGCTTCATGCCCTCGGATTTAGTTAGGGGCCTGGAATCGGCTGTTCTGAAAAAAGGTCGTTTGTATCAGCGCGGCATTGAAGCAGATCTTATTGCTTCTGTTTTGGCGACGCAGAAGTTGTTTTGCTGTAACGCAATCCTACGTTGACCAGTAACGGCGACCCCGATTTAACGGCTACGCGGTAGACGGTCTGTGGCTCGGGGTCTGTTTGTGTCAGTTGCCGCGAGGTGCCAGCGCCAGCTTCCTGTTCGACCCTGGTCCAGGACCTGCCTTCGCCACCTACGAGATCAAAAACTTCTGTCTTGCCGCCCCATTGTTTTTCCCAATGCGCTAGCTGTTCGGCGTTGATCTTCAGGGCCTCGCGTCCAATGGTTATCTCCGTTAACGGTTTGGCCGCAACAATTACGGTCAATACTTCTCCTGTTTGGCTCTCTTCCCTGCCTTGACTCTGTTCTACTGTAAAATAATTAGGTTGATCTTCCTGTGCGGGAATTTCGATCAGCTTACCGGCAGCCACCTGATTGTCGCCGTTGTGAAGACGAGTGGTCGGAAAAATTAATACCGGTTCGCCAAATGTGCCGTCGGCGTACTGCTCGCGATCGATTACATAAAGGAATCCTTCTTGAGGCGATTCGAATGTAAGCCGGATGCGATCCCTGACATGCAAAGGGGTGTCAATCGACAGTCGTTGTGGTATCAATTCTGCGTCACCGCTCTCTTTGTGTACGATGATACGAGCACCACTGTCGGCCGCGGTTGCAGGCCGCAAACGCCAGACCGTTACACCCAGTTGGCCCAAGCCTGTTACCTTAGAGTCAGTTGCCGGTTTTGGACCAATGCGACGATATGATGTTTTGTGGCTCGCATTGTTTGGATGCTGTCCTTTGGCGGGACGAGCTTTGGCGAATTCTTCGGGAATAATGCCACGTGTATCGTCATTTTTATCCTGAGCATCCTTATTCTGCGTATTTTGTGCAGACTGCGCGCAAATCACCAGACTACAGAGGAGTAACAACACAGAAGCAAATCGTGACATCAATCTTTCTCCTTCGATCTCAGGGACTATCAATTCTCTTTCTCTAAAGCTGACCCCTCATTTCCAATTGCCAATCAGGATGAACGGCGCCCAATAGTATGGGTGTGCGAACGGTTTCTTCGGATCGGGGGTGAAGCGCGGACGGTTGACGGTTCCCGCTTTTGGTTCTTCATGCACGATCTGACGGTCCGCGGTTTGTGAATCCGAACCGACTTCACCATTTAATAGCTTTAGTTGCGCCTCGCGCAAAGCTTCTGCTTTCGTTTCGCCGTCCTTCGCTTCGCGAAGTTTATAAAACTCCTGCATCAGGTTCTTGGTGCTGCTGTCAGCAACCGGCCATAAGCTGGCAATTACGGCTTTCGCGCCTTGTCGTTGTGCCAGTACGCCAAACCCTTCGACCTCTTTGCCGTTGGCGCCGCTACCGCCAGTCGCTGTATTGCACGCTGACAGCGTCAACAGTTCTACTCCGCCAAAGACATTTGGCATCCTTTTGATTTGAGCCAGGCTCAGGAAACTGCCGTCTCCCAGCAAAAGCGCGGAGCTTGTCTCGTCGCCGGGCTCAAACTGGAAGTGGCTCGCCACATGAACGACAGTCGGTCGCTGTCGCAGGCCGGTGAGCATTGCTTCTTCAGTGAAAGCTTCATCCAGTTTGACGATTCCGGGCAGCACTCCTGCAGGATCGTCGGCATCGCGAACTATTCCCTGCATCTCTTCTTTCACTCCGGGCAGGGCAGGTATGTGTTCACCATGGGCCTTGGTAACTCCTAACCCCAGAACCTTCCATTGGCGACTCGGCACGTCCTTTAGCCGCGCCTGACTGGCCGGCGTGAAGACGACATTGCAATACTTCTCGACCATATACTGCTTGCCATCATGCAACGCTGCCATCGGAACATAACGCAGCACGCCATCAAGAGACCACATCAACGTTTCAGCCTTTGCTGTTTTTAGATCTTTTGCCACCGGCCCGACTAAAATTTTGTAAAGTTCCTGCGCGAGCGGCAATGGATCCAGCTTTGGGTTCTGAAGCACTTCGCGAAATTCCAGCACCTTTCGGTTCAAGTCCGTGCCTTTAATCGGATATTCGTAGCCCTTCTGAAAATCTGGCGTGGTTAAAATCACGTTGTATTTATCATCACCGACCAGGGTGTAAAGCGCGACTGTACCTTTGCCCAGTTCGCGAAGGTCTTCCATTAATCCCTGGGATTCGCGTAGCGCAAAAGCTTTTGAACTGGCTTCGCTGGATGTGCCAATTTCCGATTCCAGATTCGAAAGAAAGCTTTGAAACGCGTCGCCCGCTGCGGTCAAGTCGGCATCGAGTTTGGCCAGCCGCTGCTCTTCTTCGGGCGTTCGGTTTTGCTTGTCGGCGAGACTGCCGCGTTCGGTGGCCAGTTCGGCCACGTGATCAGCAATCTCGCGGTAACGTTTTTCTGCATCCGCCTCTTTTGTTGTAAGCTGCGCCTTGTCCGATTTGGGAGAATCAGACGTATCACGACGGATGAAGTCGAGATATTCTTCGTCCTTGAGCATGCGAATGACCTGCTCGGCCTCTGGGAGACGTCCCTTCGCAATAAGCAGATCGGCCAGCGTGCGATAGACGTTCTCGCGCGATTTGACGAAGCTCTGCTGCGATTCCCTGTCGAGCGTCGCGATTTCACCGCGGATGGTCTGGTACAAATTGACGACCTGCTTGCCGAAAAAGATTGCTACGTCGGGTCTGTTCTGCGCCTGCCAGTCCAGCATTAGACCGTAGAGAGCTGTAGCCTCCTGCCCCCGATTCTTGATCTGGCGAGCGATGCTCAGAGCTTGCTCGTGGCTCTGAACGGCTTGCGAATATTGCTTTTGCGCACGGAAAACGTTTCCCAGGGTGTCAAGTATCGAAGATTCTCCACCGCGACTCTTCGTTTCACGGATAATTACCAAACCCTGTTGCGCGTAGTCGATCGCCTGATCATAGCGGTTCAGATATTGATAAACTTCGGCCAGGTTGCCGAGGAGAAGCCCTTCCTGCGCACGAAGTTTGTTCTCGCGAGCTACAGTAAGCGCCTGCTGATAAAACTCGACGGCCTTTTCATATTGTCCAAGCTGTTCGTAAGCATTTCCCAATCCGTTCAGATTGTTTGATACGCGGAAATGATTCTTAAAATCGCGATTGATCGGCAACGCCAGCGTGAAGTATTCAAGCGCTTTGTCGTGTCGACCCAATAGGCTATAGACATTTGCCAGCGGGCCCAGCGCCAGAACTTCGCCTTGGCGATCATTGATCTCGCGGTAGATTGGCAGCGCTTGCTCATAGCTCTCCACTGCCTTATCCAGACGAGTGAGCTGTGTGTAAGTATCGCCCATGTTTCTGAAAACCAGCGCTTCGGCCTGCCGATCTTTCACCTCGCGGAAAATCGGCAGCGCCTGATCGAAGTACTCTATGGCTTTCTCAAATCGGAACGAGTTTCGATTGTAATTAGCCAGATTATTCAATGCTCCCGCCTCGCCAGAGCGATCTTTCAATTCACGCGTAATGGCCAGGTAAAGCTCACCAAATTCCATGGCTTTATCGGGTTGCTTGAGCGCGCCGTAGGAATTCGCGAGACTATTAATCGCCGCCCCTTCGTCATAGCGGTTTTTCAACTCACGGGCAATGGACAATGCCTGCTCACAGTATTCAATCGATTTGTCATAATGTCTCAACTGAGCATTTAGCCATCCAATGTCGTTGAGGTTTAAGCCCTCCGCACGTCGATTCTTGAGCTCGCGATTGATCGTCAACGCCTGCTCGTAGTACGAGAGAGCTTTTTCATAGCGACTCTGTCCCTGGTAAGAGGAGCCGAGAGCAGACAGGATTGCAGCTTCGCCACCGCGGTCTTTCAATTCGCGGCGAATCGGTAACGCCTGCTCGTAATACTCGGCGGCTTTGTCAAAACGGCTCAATCCTGTGTAGGCATCGCCCACCTCGGTAAGTCTGAATGCTTCATTTGGCCGGTCTTTCAGTTCGCGGCTGATTGCCAGCGCCTGTTCATAATACTGAACGGCTGTGTCATAGCGGTTCATCCGGTAATATGCGTCGCCAAGGGCACTGATCCTGAGTCCCTCATTCGTTCGATCCTTCAATTCGCGGCCGATTGCCACGGACTTTTCATAACACTCGACAGCTTTGTCATAACGGGTCAATCCCACATAGGCATCGCCCAGATTTGCAAGTCTGAATCCTTCGTTCGCACGATCTTTCAGCTCACGGCTGATCGCCAATGCCAGTTCGTAGTATTCAATCGCTTTCTCATAACGACTTAAATAATAGTAAGACACGCCCACATCGTTGAGCGCGTTTCCTTCGCCTGCTCGATCTTTGAGTTCGCGGCGCAGAGCCAGCTCCTGCTCGTAACACCCTCTGGCTTTATCAGGCTGGTTCAGGCTCAAATAATCATTGGCGAGGTTACCAAGCACAGTGGCTTCACCGGCAGATATCTTCTCTTCACTCCAGAGCGCTACCGACTGTTGATGGCTTTCAATCGCTTTGTCGAATCGACCTGCTCCATAATGACTCAGACCAATTGCATTGTAGGTAAAAGCCTGCCAGAAACGATCGTTCAGTTCTTTCCATGTTGAGAGCGCCTGTCCGAGTTTCTCACCCAGTTGTGGATCGGCATATTTCCCCTGCACAAGTAAACTGTGCGCCCCAAGCAGCAGGCGTTCCGCAGTTAATCGCTTCCGGTCCTGTTCAGTCGCTGCGTCTTTCAATTCCAGCCGCGCCAGATAAGCTCCGCTCAAGTCCGGCGCGCCGTTGCCGCGGATTACGAGCTGATAATTGCCATCCGTTGTGACTTCATAAGAGATTGGCTCGCGTGCGCCGATGATGCTGGTCAGGTCGCTTTCGATTAGAGATTGTCCCTCTGGGCCGGTCAGCGCGAGTCCGACATCCATTCCTTTTTGCTCGACCACTACACGTAAAAACTGGCCTGTCCGCAGCCTGATTTGATAAGCATGGGTTTGCCCGCCCGCGATCACCCGCTCAGTCGGTTTGCCAGGTACGAGTTTACTGTCCTGAGCATTCGCAAACACGCAGAACAAACACATTACCAGGGGTAACCATCGCAGTTTTACGGCCACCATATTCTTTCTCCTAAAGGCTAAGGGGTATTTCAGGAGCAAATCTGTTCACCGGCAGAGAAATTATTTTTCGCCGGAAAAACCATCCGACTATCGATGCTCTAATTCCAGCAACGCGACCAGGATAGCTTCGCGCCCGTGCACGTTGATCTGTTTGTTCTGGCTGTCCTCATTAACCGGAATCTGTGAAGCCGGATGTTGTTGCAAAAATTCTGTTAGAGTTTTTATGTCCTCTGGTTTACTGATAAGACCCTTGTCAGTGTTGTTAACCAGGCGTCGAAACTGTTCGAATTCTGGAGCTGATTGCGCAGCCCAAATCAATCTGAATTGTTCGGTTCCTGGTTGTTTATCGAATTCATACCACCCTGTTTGCAGACCCTCGCCTGCCTTGATATAAGCCGATCCGCCGTTATTCGAAGGCAGAGGAAATAACAATCTGTATTGGCCGTTCCGCTCCAGATTAATCAAATAAAGAAATCCGTCCTGCGAGTTTGTCAGGTTTAACCTGAACCTCCATCCCGATTCGAAGATTTCACGTCCCGACGACGAAAATGGGGATTGATAAGGCTTCCCGTCACGATATCTCTGGACAGTCAGGGAATATGTCAAATTGCGCTCCGGCAAAGCTGTTGTCACATTGGCAGCAGGGTTAACCGGCGCCGGGTGTGGCCATTGCCACACTGCAACACCTGCTATGATGACCAGAGCCAGACCGGGAAGTAACCAGAAGAGTCGCGACCGCCGTGTTACAGCTGGCGACGATTGTGGAGAAATGATCGTTGGCTGAACGATGTTTTCGTTAGTCTTGTTCTGAGGTATTAGTGTCGGCTCCTGACTGCTTTGCTGCGGTGAAGCCGGGCGCGTAAATTGATCGCCCATTTCCAGATTTTTTTGCAGTCGCTTCAGGTCAGCCAACAATTCGGAGGCATTGGCGTATCGGTCTTCGGTCTTTTTCTCCAGGCACCTATGAACGATTTGTTCCAGCTCGACAGGCACACCTTTGACTACTTGCGACAGCCATGGCGGATCCTTTTCAATAATGGCAACCAGAGTGTGACTGATCGTTTGGCCCATAAATGGATGTCGGTGCGAAATCATTTCGTACAAAAATACGCCAAGACTGAAAACGTCGGTGCGAGCATCGACAGTTTCTCCGCGCGCCTGCTCGGGCGACATATATGCGGCGGTTCCAAGAATCGTTCCGGCCTGAGTCAGCGTCTGCATTCTGGTTTGCGCTTCCGAGTCCAGCGGAGTCGGTGCGACCAGTTTTGCCAGCCCGAAATCCAGAACCTTAACAAGACCGTCTTTGCGGACCATCACGTTTTCCGGCTTTATGTCGCGGTGAACTATGCCCGCTTCGTGTGCAGCCGCAAGCGCCTGGGTTGTCTGCACGCTCACGTCCAGAGATTTGCCCAGCGACATTGGTCCGCGTTTTAAACACGAACGTACTGTTTCTCCATCGACGAATTCCGTCGCAAGAAAATGAATTTCGCCGTCAGGAGCAAATTCGTAAATTGTCAGGATGTTCGGATGATTCAGCGATGACGCGGCAAAAGCTTCCTGTTCAAATCGACGCAGTCGCTCTTCGTCGTCTCCTATTGATGCTGGCAAAACCTTCAGAGCTACTTTACGTTTCAGCCGGATATCTTCGGCTAGATAAACCTCACCCATACCACCTGCGCCAATCGGTGAAAGAATTCTGTAGTGACTGATCTGTTTGCCCGATGCGAACGGTGTTTGTTTCTGCGGCACTAGTTGGGCTGCAACATCAATCGCCGGACGGGAAAGAAACGTTTCGGAATGGGAATGATTGGCGAGCAATGCCTCAACTTCGCGAAGCAAGTCGGCATCGCCATCGCAGGCGCGTTTCAGATAAGACACTCGTTCGCCCGGAGGAAGTTCAAGAGCCTTATTAAAGATCTCACCAAGTCGATGATAGCGTTCAGGCGTCATGTAGTCGCGCTCAATTGTTGATGTAACCAGGCTTGGGCCATCCGCCAGTCGCGTCGAACGGTGCTGACCGAAACTTGCGCAACTTCGGCAGCTTCTTCCAGGCTCAGCCCGGCGAAAAAACGCAGCTCGACAATTCGTGCCTGACGCGGGTCTAGTTTTTCCAGCGTGTTAAGCGCATCGTCGAGAGCAACAAGATCAGGATTGTGCCTCGTCTTGACCGCAGTTGCCTCTGACAACGATACCTGGATGGCTTGTCCGCCCCTTTTTGCAGCGTTTTGCTCGCGCGCGAACTGCACCAGGATATTTCGCATCAGCGTCGCAGCTACTCCGAAAAAATGAGCGCGATTTTGCCACTGGATACTCTGCCAGTCGATTAATCGCACAAATGCTTCATTGATCAGAGCCGTCGTTTGCAGAATGTGCCCGCGCTGTTCACCCCTCAGGTAACCATGAGCTAACCTGTGAAGCTCACGATAGACCAGCGGTGTCAATTGCGACAACGCCTCCTGGTCTCCGTTATTCCAGGCCACCAAAAGTTGAGTGACGTTCGGTGTCGTAGAAAGTGACATAGACGCTCAGATCCGAAATGACCGAAGCCGTGACATCGTACCACATCCGCATCGGATAAACCAAAACGATGCTTGCCTGGACACACCGTCAGAATGAAGTCCCGGATTCGAGCGCGACAGGCTCTGTGTATTGTCAGCCCCGTGCCAGAAAAAAAGATCGGATCTTTCCGTCGGGGCTTGGACGTTCTGCGACGCCAATGAGCAATGTTCCCTGCTCGTCCACATTCGTTAGGCCGGCATAGATGCCTTGAGTTTCGGTAATACGTAAGATAATAGGCTCACATATCGTGAAGGAATTAAATCAAGGAGTCTTTTGTGTGCTAATTTCAAGTTAATTGACTTGATGCTCACAATCGGCGAAGATAGTCATCTGGCGGTACGGCCCTTTCTTACAATCAGATCGCCCTAAAATGTAAACGACCGGGAATCAAATCACCGGCTGACTTGAACTCAATTTTGACTATCTATCAGGAAATGAAATGACAAAAACACCATTTACTGTCGCAGATTATCTGCTGACCAGATTGAAACAACTAAATGTCACAGAGGTCTTCCAGATCCCTGGTGACTATGTCAAACATTTTACTCAGGCGCTGGAATATTTTGACGGTGTCAATGCGATTGGTGCTGTCAATGAACTGGACGCGGCCTATGCGGCCGATGCCTATGGACGAACCAGGGGACTGGGCGCCGTTTCACTGCAATATGGAGTCAGCACCTTCAGCGCGCTGAATGCCATCGCCGGCGCATATGTGGAACGCAGTCCGGTTGTCGTCATCAGTGCCGCTCCGGGTGCGGATGATCGCCAGATTACGAAAATGTATAACGTGCTGTTTCACCATTCGACTGGAAACCTGGACTGTGACCGCGAAGTCTATGAACACGTCACAGTGGCCGCCGAAACTCTGAGCACGTCAGTAGGCGCGCCCGAAAAAATAGACAATCTGCTAATTGCAGCCATAACTCACAAACGCCCGGTTTACATTGCCTGTTACAGAGAAGTATGGGGCGAACCCTGTCCAAAACCGTCGAACAAAGCTCTGCAACCGCTAGTTATAAAGAGTGAACCGCTGGCTCTTGAAAACGCGGTCGAGACAGCGTGGACGCAAATCACCGCGGCCAAAAACCCGATGATATTCGCGGGTGTAGAGATAATTCGCCACGGATTGTCAGGTTTGTTACAACAGATCATCGATGCCAGCGGATTCCTTTACACTACAACTTCGCTTGGAAAAACTGTGCTGGATGAAAGTGGTAAGAAGTTTATAGGCACTTACTCCGATGCCGCGTCAATTGACAACGTTCGCAACCTGGTCCAGCAGGCGGATTGTTTTCTGACTCTGGGCACGATCATCACCGACGATTATCTGTGGTTTATCGAAAACAAATTTGCCGATATGGTGCTGGCTACTACAGAGGAAATCCGTTGTGGCTATTTTACTTACCAGGGTGTGACTATGAAGGATTTCATGGAAGCCCTGCTGGCGCGCTTTAAGAAAACGAAAGGTTATCCGCTGTCGACTGTGGCGCCGCCGCAACCGCAATATCCCGAACCATGGTTGTCAAATTCGGATCCGCATTGGAACGACAAACCTGAAACCATTACCTACAACCGTTTTTTCCAGCACTCAATGAAATTCCTGCAGGATAATAATATGCTGGACAAAATTGTCTGGACGTTTGGCGTCAGCTCTGCATTGTATGTGGCGACCAATGCCTACGGTCTGGCACAGGGTAGCTACATCGGGTCGGCCGCGTGGCAATGCATAGGATTTGAAACAGGGGCCGCTTCGGGCGCGCAGCTTGGCAGCGGAAAAAGGGCATGGACCGTTGCAGGCGATGGCGGATTTATGATGGTCTGTCAATCGCTCTCTACTCTGGCCCGAAACAATTTAAATGCAGTCATTTTTGTGATAAGCAACGGCGTATACGCCATCGAACAAGTCTATGTTGACCTGACGTCGTTTGAACCCGGTCCAGAGCACAAATTCGATACGTTCGATATCCTGCCAAAATGGGATTATCTGGCTCTGGCGCAGGCATTCGGCGCAAATGGATATCGCGTTCAGACAATCAGCGAGCTGAACTCCGTACTGAAAGAGCTAAAAAAGACCAACAATAAACCATCATTAGTAGAAGTTGTCATTCCTGAAAAAGATTTGCCCGGACAGATGCGCCGGCTTGGAGAAGAAGGATAAAACCATGGCGAAAAACAAAACCTATTCCATATTCGGAGCCGGAGCAGCCGGACTCTATACCGCATGGCGATTGCTGGGCGGTGGAAGCAACGGAAAAGACAAAACGAAGCAAATGGACAAAGGCGATACCCTCGAGCTATACGACTGGGGCAAGTACGATTTTTCCAGGGACGATCCCGGAACGCGCTCGCCGGGAGCGCGCGTCTGTACCTGGTTTTACAAGGATGACAAAAACAATTCCTATCTGGAAGTGGGCGGAATGCGTTATTCCGACTGGGACGGCAATAACGACGGGTCCAGCCAGGGACACAGGCTGGTGACTACGGTCATTGAAAAACTCGATCTAAAGAAATACTCAGTGCCGTTTAACGAATCGACCAATCCGCTGTTCTACCTGCGGACAAAGAATATGTACCTGAATCAATTCAGTTCCAGCACACCCGCGCCATACAATGTCGATCATTTCGGCGCGGCCACTACGCCGGACAACGGTTTCTCTGTGATTCAGGATCTGGCAATGTCGCCCGCAAAAGCGCAAAAGATGACACGGAAAGACTGGTGCAAATTCTACCGCGAAGGCACGATCAGCGTGGAGATGCAGGACTCCTCCGTTTTCCAAAAGGGCGACCGAATGACCGATATTGGATATTGGGATTT
>Ga0070741_10004241_pt1 | contig 33763 bp, 27 predicted proteins | sample Coa_R1_4_FD_66440 | JGI IMG/M metagenome (GOLD analysis project Ga0070741, IMG submission 66440) | Surface soil microbial communities from Centralia Pennsylvania, which are recovering from an underground coalmine fire - Coalmine... | ecosystem: Environmental > Terrestrial > Soil > Unclassified ... | reverse complement strand
AAGGAAGAGGCCGAGCGGCTGCGCAAGGAAGCGGAGGAAAAGGCGCGCGCCGAGGCCGAGGCATTGCGCAAGCAGCTCGAGGCCGAGCGCGCGAAGCTCGAGGAGGAGCGCAGGAAGGCGGAGCAAGAGCGCAAGCGCATCGAGGAAGAACGCAAGGAGCAGGAGCGCAGGGCCAAGGAAGAAGCCGAGCGCAGGGCAAAGGAAGAAGCGGAGCGCAAGGCAAAGGAAGAGGCGGAGCGCAAGGCGAAGGAAGAGGCGGAGCGCAAGGCGAAGGAAGAGGCGGAGCGCAAGGCGAGGGAGGCTGCCGAAAAGGCGAAGGAAGAGGCCGAGCGCAGGGAACGGGAAGAGGAGGAAGCGAAGCGCGCGGCGGAAGAGAAGGCTGCAGCCGTCGCGGCGGCCGCGGCCGAGACCGCGCCACGCGTGGCCGCTCCGCCGCCGCAGCAGCCGGAGGCCGAGAGCTTCGACGACAAGCTCCTTGCCGACCTCGAGTCGTTCGACCAGCGCGACGACGAAGAGCGCAAGTCCAAGGAGGAGGCCGAGCGCCAGGCGCGCGCTGCGGCGGACCGCCAGGCAAGGGAAGAGAGCGAGCGCCGCCAGCGCGCGGATGAGGCCGAGCGCAGGCGGCGCGCCGAAGACGACGAGCGGCGCCGCGACGAGGAAGCACGCCGCGCGCGGGAGGAGGAAGAGCGCCGCGATCAGGCCGCGCGCGAGCAGGCGGAGCGCGAGCGCGAGGCGGCGCTCGTCGCGGCGCAGCGCGCCGCTGCGTCGAAGCCCGACGACGACATCGGGGTCAGCGATGCAGACCTCGACATGGACGAGGTCAAGCAGGACCAGCGCGTGATTGCCGCGTCCGCGAAGCGCGAAAAGGCGATCGAGGCGAAGGCGGAGCCGGCGCCCGTGCTCATGCGGCGCGGGCCGCCCATCAAGTGGGGCAGGATCGTGGGCGCGGGGCTCGTGCTCGCGCTCGTCGCCGGCCTCGCCTGGCTGCAGCTCACGCCGCTGCCGGCGGCGGATTTCGAGAAGGCGGCGAGCGGCGCGCTCGGCCGCCCGGTGCGCATCGGCAGCGCGCGGCTTTCCCTCCTGAGCGGGCTGCAGATGACCTTCCGCGACGTGCGCGTCGGCGACGACGTGCGGGTCGCCACCGTGCGCGCCTCGCCCGAGATCGGCACGCTCTTCGGCGGCGCGCGCAAGGCCTTCAGCCGCCTCGATCTGGACGGCGTGACGGTCCCCGAGCGCGCTCTCGGCGAAGTGCTCTTCGGCAAGCTGAAGGGCGACGGCTTCGTGGTGCACCGCGTGGTCGCGCACGACCTCAAGCTCGGCGCGCCCCTCGTGCTGCCGCCGGTGGATGCCGACTTTGCTTTCGCCCCGGATGGCGGCCTCAAGAACGTGACGCTCACAGGCCCGGAAAACCTGCTGGCGAACCTGGCGCCGAAGGCGGGAGAAGTGCAGCTCGAGCTCACCGCGGGAAGGTTTGCGCTCCCCATGGCGCCGGAAATCAGCCTCAACGATTTCTCCATGAAGGGCAGCGCCTCGGCGCACGGGGTGAAGATCGATTCGTGGGACGGCGGACTCTTCGAGGGCCGCTTTTCAGGCGCGGCGGACCTGAAATGGGGCTCGACCTGGGCGGCCGAGGGCCCGCTCAAGGTGCGCGGCGTCAACGTCGCGGTGTTCGCGCCCGCGCTCGTCTCCGAGGGCAAGGGCGAGGGCAGCGGCCGTTTCTCCATGAACGGCTCGCACCCGGAGAAGCTGGGCGATACCCTGCGGGTGGAGGGCAGCTTCACCGTCACCAAGGGCACGCTGGGCAGCATCGACCTCGCGCGCGCGATCGAGACCGGCGGCCGCCAGTGGAGCGGCCGCACGCAGTTCAACGAGCTGAACGGGCAGGGGGTCTACGACAAGGGCGCGGTGTCGCTGCGCAACCTGACGATTTCCGCCGGCGCGATGAACGCGGGCGCCAGCGTGGACGTCGCCGCGGGCGGTGCGCTCTCCGGCCGCATCATCGCGGACGTCAAGACCTCCAGCCAGACGCTGCGCGCCGCCGTCAGCCTTGGCGGCACGGCGAAGGAGCCGCAGGTCAGAAACTAGTGGCCGACCTTCTCAAGCTTCGCGGCGCCGCCGCGCTGTCGGAGTTCCGCCTCGCCAAGCTCCTCGCCCAGCTCCAGAAGACCGCCCCGGGCATCCGCGCCGCGGCGGCGGAGCGCTGGCATTTCGTGGAGCTCGCGCGGCCGCTCGCGGCGCGCGAGCGCGCGCTTCTCGATCGGCTTCTTGCCCATGGATCGCCGCCCGCAGACTTAAAGGGCGGCGCGGTCCTTGTCGTGCCGCGGCTGGGCACGATCTCGCCCTGGTCGTCGAAGGCGACCGACATCGCACGCAACTGCGGGCTCGACGCGGTGCGGCGCATCGAGCGCGGCACGCTCTACCGCATCGCGGGCGACTGGGACGCCACGCAGGTGGCGCCGCTGCTGCACGATCGCATGACGGAAACGGTGCTCGCCTCGCCCGAGGACGCCGGCCGGTTGTTCGAGCATGTTGCGCCTCGCGCGCTCGGTACGGTCGGGCTCGATGCCCTGGCGAAGGCGAACCGCGATCTCGGGCTCGCGCTGAGCGAGGACGAGATCGAGTACCTCGAGCGCGCCTACCGCGGCCTGGGCCGCGCTCCGACCGACGCCGAGCTCACCATGTTCGCGCAGGCGAACTCCGAGCACTGCCGCCACAAGATCTTCAACGCCGACTGGATCGTGGACGGCGCGAGGAAGGCGGACTCGCTCTTCGGCATGATCCGCAAGACGCACGCCGCCAATCCGCAGGGGACCGTGGTCGCTTACTCGGACAATGCGGCCATCATGGAAGGCCGCGAGGCGACAAGGTTCTTCCCGAACGAGACCGGCGTCTACGGGAAGAAGCCGCAACTGACGCATACGGTCATGAAGTGCGAGACGCACAACCATCCCACCGCCATCTCGCCCTTCCCGGGCGCGGCGACCGGCGCCGGCGGCGAGATCCGCGACGAAGGCGCGACCGGGCGCGGCGCGAAGCCGAAGGCGGGCCTGGTCGGCTTCTCGGTCTCCAACCTGCGCATCCCCGGCGACCTGCTGCCCTGGGAGCAGGAGTCCCTCGGCAAGCCCGGGCGCATCGCCTCGGCGCTCGACATCATGATCGAGGGCCCGATCGGCGCCGCCTCGTTCAACAACGAGTTCGGCCGCCCGAACCTGTGCGGGTACTTCCGCACCTTCGAATTCGAGAACCGCGGCTACCACAAGCCGATCATGCTCGCGGGCGGCCTCGGCAACATCTCGGCCGACCACGCTCAAAAGCGCGATATTCCCGCGGGCAGCCTGTTGATCCAGCTCGGCGGGCCCGGGCTCCTGATCGGCATGGGCGGCGGCGCCGCATCCTCGCTGGGATCGGGCGCGAACGTCGAGGCGCTCGATTTCGACTCGGTGCAGCGCGGCAACGCCGAGATGCAGCGCCGCGCGCAGGAGGTGATCGACCGCTGCTGGCAGCGCGGCGCGGCGAACCCGATCCTCTCCATCCACGACGTCGGCGCCGGGGGCCTGTCGAACGCGCTGCCCGAGCTCGTGCACTCGGCGGGCCGCGGCGCGCGCCTCGAGCTGCGCGCGATCCCGGTGGAGGACACCGGCATGTCGCCGCGCGAGATCTGGTGCAACGAGGCGCAGGAGCGCTACGTGCTCGCCATCGCGCCCGCGAGCCTCGGGCAGTTCACGGCGATCTGCGAGCGCGAGCGCTGCCCCTTCGCGGTGCTCGGCAGCGCCACGGCCGACGGGCGCCTCGTGGTGTCCGACTCCGAAAGGAACCAGAAGCCGGTGGACATCGACCTGTCGATCATCCTCGGCAAGCCGCCGAAGATGCTGCGCGACGCGAAGCACGCGGCGGCTCCTGGTCGCCCGCTCGACCTCGCGGCCGTCACGCTGCACGGTGCCGCGCATCGCGTGCTGCGCCATCCGGCGGTCGCCGACAAGAGCTTCCTCGTCTCCATCGGCGACCGCACGGTGGGCGGCCTGTGCGCGCGCGACCCGTACGTCGGCCCCTGGCAGGTGCCGGTCGCGGACTGCGCGGTCACGCTGCTCGACTACGAAGGCTACGCCGGGGAGGCGTTCGCCATCGGCGAGCGCGCGCCGCTCGCGCTGCTCGATGCGCCGGCCTCGGGGCGCATGGCGGTGGGCGAGGCGCTCACCAATCTCGCCGCGGCGCGCGTCGGCGCGCTCGCGCGCGTGAAGCTCTCGGCGAACTGGATGGCGGCGGCGGGCTCGCCCGGCGAGGACGCCGCGCTCTACGACACGGTGCAGGCGGTGGCGCTCGGGCTTTGTCCCGCGCTCGGCGTGGCGATCCCGGTCGGCAAGGATTCCCTTTCCATGCGCACCGCGTGGGACGGTAAGGAAATGCTTGCGCCCCTCTCGCTCGTCGTGTCCGCCTTCGCTCCTTGCGACGATGCGCGCGCGACGCTCACGCCGCAGCTTCGCACCGACGCAGGGGCCACCGAGCTCGTGCTGATCGACCTCGGCCAGGGCAAGAACCGCCTGGGCGGCTCGATCCTCGCCCAGGTGTATTCCCAGTTGGGCGAGGCCTGCCCGGACGTCGATTCGCCGGCGCTGCTGAAGGCGTTCTTCGGCGCGATCCAGGAGCTCGCCGAAGCGGGACTGGTGCTCGCGTACCACGACCGCTCCGACGGCGGGCTTTTCGTTACGGTGTGCGAGATGGCCTTCGCCGGCCGCTGCGGCGTGACGCTGAACCTGGACGCGCTCGCCTTCGACGCCGGGGACGACGTCGACGCCTTCAAGCGCAACGCCGACGAGCAGCTCGCCGGCCGGATGAAGGACCTGGCGCTCGCCGCGCTCTTCAGCGAGGAGCTCGGCGCGGTGCTGCAGATCCGCGCCGCCGAGCGCGCGCGCGTCATGGACCTGCTGCGCGCCGCCGGGCTGGGCGAGTGCTCGCACGTGGTCGGCGAGCTGAACGCGCGCGACGAGATCCGGATCGCGCAAAACGGCCGCGCGGTCTACGAGGCAAAGCGCGATCACGCCCGCCGGGCGTGGAGCGAGACCACCTGGCGCATGCAGACGCTGCGCGACAACCCCGAGTGCGCGCGCCAGGAGTTCGACCGCATCCTCGACGCGGAGGATCCCGGGCTTTCGCTTTCCCTCACCTTCGATCCGAAGGAGACCTTTGTCGCCACCGGCGCCCGGCCCCGCGTCGCGATCCTGCGCGAGCAGGGGGTGAACGGCCAGGTCGAGATGGCCGCGGCGTTCGACCGCGCGGGCTTCGACGCGGTGGACGTGCACATGACCGACCTCATCGCCGGGCGCGCGACGCTCGAGGGCTTCAAGGGACTGGCGGCGGGCGGCGGCTTCTCGTACGGGGACGTCCTCGGCGGCGGCCGCGGCTGGGCGAGCACCATCCTCTTCAATGCCCGCGTGCGCGCCGATTTCGAGCGCTTTTTCGCCCGCAAGGACACGTTCGCGCTCGGCGCCTGCAACGGCTGCCAGATGATGGCGGCGCTGCGCGAGCTGGTGCCGGGCGCCTCGCACTGGCCGCTCTTCGTGAGCAACCGCTCGGAGCAGTTCGAGGCGCGCCTCGTCATGGCGGAGATCACCGAGAGCCCGTCGCTGTTTTTCCAGGGCATGGCGGGAAGCCGCATGCCGATCGTCACCGCGCACGGCGAAGGGCGCGCGGAGTTCGAAAAGGACTCGCTCGAAAAAGCGCTGGTCGCGATGCGCTACGTGGACCATCGCGGCCGGCCCACCGAGGCCTATCCGTACAACCCGAGCGGCACGCCTCGCGGCATCACGGGCCTGACGACGGCGGACGGCCGCTTCACCATCGTCATGCCGCACCCCGAGCGCGTGTTCCGCACGGTGCAGATGTCGTGGATGCCGCCCGGCCTCGGCGAAGACTCGCCGTGGATGCGCATGTTCCGCAACGCGCGCCGCTGGGTCGGCTAGGCGCGCACCAGCTTCGCCGCAGTGAGGATCTGGCGCGGCGCGTGGCCGCGCTCGCCGCAGAACTCCTGCCGCAGCTTGCCGGCGTAGCGCAGCGTGTCGCCGGCGAGCGTATAGAGCGCACGCTCCTCCAGGTCGACGAGCACCCGCTCCGGGAAGCGCGAGGGGGTGTCCCTGCATTCCTCCGGGTAGAAGCGCCTTCTCAGGCCGTCGCCGGGGATATCGCGGAAATGGAGGTTGACGTCGCGCAGCGCGGGAAAGCCGGGATGATCGACGACGGCGCGGCTGAAGATCCAGAAGGCGCAGCGCAGGTACTCCTTCGGCAGCCATGCGCTGCGCATTCCGGGGAGCTCGCGCCCGCCGTTGTTGAACGCGAAATCGAGGCACTGGTCGTCGGGGGCCTGCGGGAACTCCTCGACGATGGTCCGCTGCCAGGAGGCGAGCAGGGCGTCCGCGGCCGCAGAGGTGTCATGCAGCTGGACGCCGCCGCTGCAGAAAAGCTGTCGCTCCGAGTAGAGCGGCATGCGGTAGCCGCAGACGAAGAAGCGATCGTGCAGCTTGCGTCCCGCGAGCTCGACGTCCACCGGGTAGAAGGCCTCGTTCTCCCGGTCGGCGAGCCAGTTGTAGACCGCGAACGTGGTGCGCTTCCTGACCAGCCGCTCGATCAGCTCGGGGCGTTCGCGCACCACGCAGTCGGCGTCCATGTAGAGGACCGGGCGGCGCTGCCGCTGCAGGATGTGCCGGATAAAATTGGGCTTGGTGTACGCCGGGTCCGGCGTTCCGTTTATGGAAATGGACTGGTGGACCGTCGGGACTTCGCAGATCACGTGCGCAATGCGCAGCGCCTCGCAGGAGCGCCGCAGGCGCTCGGCCGGCTCGGCGTGGCTCGCGGTGTGCATGGCGGCCACCACGAAGCCCGCATCGCCCGGGCCTTCGGCGCTGCGAACGATCGACAAGGGAAGCGGCATCGCGGCTGCCATACGGCGCTATTTTCCATCATCTGCTCAGGTCGCCCTCCATGCATCCTGCTCTGGCACGCATCGTAGAGAAGATCGAGGCGCGCGAATTCCGCGATGCCGGCGCGCTGATCGAAAAGGGGCTCGCGGATATCCCCGAGGAGCTGCTCTCCCATCGCATCAACATGGCGATCTGGCTCGTCCTCGCGGCCAACTGGCCGCTCGTCAGCGAGCTGCTGATCCCGCGCTCGAACTTCTTCTCCGAATCCGGATGGCTGGAATCGCTCGCGCAGGGCAAGCCGGTCGGCCGGGATGGCTCGCCGGTTCCCTGGTACACCTACCCCGCGATCGATTTCCTCGAGCCGCGCATCGCCCGGGAGTTCCGCGTCTTCGAGTACGGCAGCGGATGGTCCACGCTGTGGTGGGCCGAGCGCTCGAGGGAGGTCCACGCCGTGGAGCACGACGAGGCCTGGCACGGCATGGTGCAGGCGAGACTGCCGCGGAATGCCCGTGTCACCCTCGCGCGGGGCGCGGAGGCCTACGTGCGCGCGATCGAGGCGCCGGGCGGCGAATTCGACGTCGTGATCGTGGACGGCGAGCATCGCAACGAATGCGCGCGCGCCGCCGCTGCGCGCGTGAAGCCGGGCGGGGCGATCGTGTTCGACAACAGCGATCGCGTGGCCTTCTCGGAGGGCATCGCGCACCTCTCCGGCAGCGGCTGGCTGCGCGCGGACTTCTTCGGGCTTACGCCGTGCTATCCGTACAAGGCCTGCACCTCGGTGTTCTTCCGCGACTCCAGCTGGCTGCAGTGCGCGACGCTGCCCGCCGAGCAGTGGACGTCCATCGGCCCGACCTGCGCGCAGGCGATGGGGGAATGAGGCTCAGCGGCAGGGCTTGGTCGCGGAGCCCGGAATGCAGTCCCGCGGCGCGGGCGCGTTCGTGATCTCGACGCCGATGTAGGGCCGCTCCGCGCAGCCGGCGAGCAGCAGCAAAACGAGGATCGAGCGGCGCATCGGGCTGCGAGACAATAGCACGCGATGACTTACGTGCTGATCCACGGAGCGTGGCACGGCGGCTGGTGCTGGCGGCTCGTCGCGCCGCTGTTGCGCGGCGCCGGCCACGAGGTGTTCGCGCCGTCGCTCACCGGCCTGGGCGACCGCGCGCATCTCGCGAGCCGCGACGTCGACCTCGAGCTGCACGTCCGGGACGTCGCCTCGATCCTGGAGCAGCACGACCTGCGCGAGGTCGTGCTGCTCGGGCACAGCTACGGCGGCATGGTGGTCACCGGCGCCGCGGATCGCTGCGCCGCGCGCATCCGCAGGCTGATCTACTTCGACGCCTTCGTGCCGGAGAACGGCAGGCCGCAGATGGACTACATCGAGGCGGTGCCCGAGCGCGCCGCGGGATTCCGCAAGCAGGGCGAAGCGACCGGGTTCGTCCAGCCGCCGCCGAACTCGCTCTGGGGCCACACCGATCCGCAGCTCATCGAGTGGATCAAGGCGCGCGAAACGCCGCATCCCTACAAGACGTTCGTGCAGCCTGTCCGCCTCGCGAACGAGGCCGCGTTCAGGCGCATCCCGAAAACTTTCGTGCATTGCACTTCGCCCGCGACCGGGGCGTTCGACCAGTTCGCGGCGAAGGTGCGCAACGACCCGGCCTGGCGCTTCCACGAGCTGAAGAGCGGCCACGACGCCATGATCCTTCAGCCCCGGGCCGTCGCAGACATTCTTCTAAAGGAGGCTTCATGAGCGTCACGCGTCACCAGCAGTCCGCCATCCTGTCGCAGGCCGTGGTGCACGGCGACACGGTCTACCTCGCCGGCATCGTCGCGAAGGACCTGGCGCAGGATGCGAAGGGACAGACGAAGGAGATCCTCGACCAGATCGACGCGCTGCTCGCGAAATGCGGCTCGAGCAAGTCGAAGGTGCTCGCCGCCACGATCTGGGTGACCGACATCCGCAACCGCGCGCCGATGAACGAGGTCTGGACCGAATGGGTGGACAAGGCGAACCTGCCCGCGCGCGCCTGCGTCGAGGCGAAGCTCGCCGATCCGCGCGCCCTCGTCGAGATCATGGTGACCGCGGCGAGATAGGAACCGTCGCCTCGAAGGCGACGGATGCGTGCCGGCCGGCGGGCCGGCTAGGTCTGCACCAGCGTGGTCTCGCCCGGCTTCAGGACCGTGACCTGCACGTGCGGCGCGATGCTGGCCATGGCGTGGCGGAATTTCTCGCCCGCGTCCAGCGGCGTGACGGCGTTATGGCCGTAGTGCACCGGGATGGCGTGCGACACGCCGAGCCACTGGCAGGCGAGCGCTGCTTCCTCCGGGCCCATCGTGAAGGGGCCGCCGCCGACGCAGACGATGGCGAGGTTCGGCTGGTAGCGCTCGCCGAGCATCTTCATGTCCCCGTAGAGGTCGGTGTCCCCGCTGATGTAGGCGCGCAGGCCGCCGATGTCGAGCATGAAGCCGGCCGCGGGGTAGGCGAGGAACGTCGAATGCACCGCCGGCACGAGGCGCGCAGTCATCGCGCCGTGCGTCGAGACGCCACCGAAATTCATGCCGCCGCCGCCGTTCGAGACGATCTTGGCGTTGTCGAGCCCCGCCTTCTTGAATTCCGGCACGAGGCCGCGGCGCAGCAGGTCGCTCTGGCCGGTGGTCATGACCGGCACGCCGGCGTCGGAGAGCGCCTTCAAGGCCTCGAAATAGTCGCCCATGTGGTCGCCGTGGTCGTGCGTCAGGAGCACGAACACCGCATCGGGATGCTTGCCGGCGACGTAGCTCGCGAAGCCTTCCCGGGTGGCGTACTCCGGGGGCTTCTGCACGTTGAAGCGCGACCAGCCGGCGTTGTGCCAGAACCAGGCATCGCCGTAGGCGATCTGCTTGGCGTCGGGCGTCGCGAGCTCGACCACGCCGCCGCCCAGCCAGCGCACCGATGCGCGGCCGCCGGACAAGCGCGCGCCGCTGATGCCGGTCAGGCCCTGCGAGCCGGCGGCGCAGCCGCCGAGCGCGAGCGCGCCGCCGAGCGCGAGCATGCCGCGCAGCGCGGCGCGGCGGCGCAAATCGATCGTGCCGTTCATCGGGCTCCTCCTCCTCAGGATGGGAGCGGGCAGGATAATCGATTTACTCGAAAAGATTCACCACGCCGTCGAGCCCGGACCAGGTCAGGGCGCAGTGCGCCTGGGCGCGCACCACCGGCTTCGCCCGGTAGGCGACCGAGAGGCCGGCCTGCGCCATCATCTTCAGGTCGTTTGCGCCGTCTCCCACCGCCACCGTCCGGTCTTTTTGGATTCTCAACTCGGCAACGACCTCGAGAAATTTCCTCGCCTTGGCGTCCGCATCGACGATCGCTCCGACCAGGCGGCCGGTGAGCCTGCCTGCGGCCAGCTCAAGCCGGTTGGAGATCGTGTAGTCGAGGCCGAGGCGGGCCTTGAGGCGCTCGGTGAAGAAGGTGAAGCCGCCGGAGACGAGGAGAAGCTTCACGCCGTGCGCCTTGCACGCGGCGATGAGCCGCTCGGCGCCGGGACTCAGGCGCAGGCGCTCTTCGTACACCCGGAGCAGGGCGCTTTCCTCGAGGCCTTCGAGCAACGCCACGCGCCGGCGCAGGCTTTCGGAGTAGTCGATCTCCCCGCGCATGGCCGAGGCCGTGATCGCAGCGATCTCGGGCTTCTTGCCGACGCACTCGCCGAGCTCGTCGATGGTCTCCATCGTGATGAGCGTCGAATCCATGTCCATCGCGAGGAGCCCGAGGTCCGCGAGGCGCCGGCCTTCGGGCATCCAGGCATGGTCGATGCGCCGCGCCTCGCACCAGGCGGCGACGTCGGCCTTTCCCTCGCCGCAGCGAAAGCGGAAGGCGCGCTCCGCGATCTCGGCGAAGGACGAGCACCCGGCGAGCCGCGCGAGCTCCAGCACATCGTCGGCTCCGAGCCCCGGGCCCTGCGCGACGAGGTTCATGCCGCGAGCTGCTTCAGGATGTCCTTCACGGCCTGGGCGCGCTCCTGCCAGGCGGGCATCTTCGCCTCCACGCGCAGCCGCTCCGGGCCGGCGAGCCGCGCGCTGCGTCGGGCGCGGATGAAAGCGATCACTTTCGCGCCGTCCAGCGGCGGGTTCTTCACGAACTGCAGCTGCACCGCCTCGTGCGTGGCGTCGACGCGGGCCACGCCGAGCGGGCGGGAGGCGATGCGCACCTCGTGGCACTCGAGGAGCGCGCGCGCCGGCTCCGGGAGGTCGCCGAAGCGGTCCACCAGCTCCTCGCGCAGGGCATCCAGCGCTTCGCGCGACTCCGCGTCCGCCAGGCGCTTGTAGAGCGCAAGGCGCTCGTGGACGTCGCTGCAATAGCTCTCGGGCAGCAGGGCGGGCACATGGAGGTTGACTTCCGCGGAGATGTCGACCGTCCCCTCGAGGTCGTCCGCCTTTCCGGACTTCAGCCTGCGGACCGCCCGATCGAGCATCTTCGCGTAGAGCGTGAAGCCGACTTCCTGGATCTCGCCGGACTGCGATTCGCCGAGGATCTCGCCCGCGCCGCGGATCTCGAGGTCCTGCATCGCGAGGTAGAAGCCCGAGCCGAGCTCCTCCATCAGCTGGATGGCCTCGAGCCGCTTCTGCGCGTTCCTGTTCAGGGCATCGCCCGGCGGCGTGAGGAGGTAGGCGTACGCCTGGTGGTGCGAGCGCCCGACGCGGCCGCGCAGCTGGTGGAGCTGGGCGAGGCCGAACTTGTCGGCGCGCTCGATCACGATGGTGTTGGCGGTCGGGATGTCGATGCCGGTCTCGATGATCGTCGAGCAGACGAGCACGTTCGAGCGCTGCGCGGTGAAATCGCGCATCACGCGCTCGAGCTCGCGCTCCTGCAGCTGGCCGTGCGCCACCGCGATGCGCGCCTCGGGCAGCAGGCGCGCGAGCTTCTCGCGCATGCGCTCGATGCTCTCCACCTCGTTGTGCAGGAAGTACACCTGGCCGCCGCGCTTGAGCTCGCGCATCACGGCCTCGCGGATCAGGCCCTCGGACCACGGCGCGACGAAGGTCTTGATCGCGAGGCGCTTCTGCGGCGCCGTGGCGATGACGGAGAAGTCGCGGATGCCTTCCAGCGACAGCGCGAGCGTGCGCGGGATGGGCGTCGCGGTGAGCGTCAGCACGTCGACCTCGGCGCGCAGCTTCTTCAGGGCGTCCTTCTGCCGCACGCCGAAGCGGTGCTCTTCGTCGATGATGACGAGGCCGAGGTTGCTGAATTTCACGTCCTTGCCGAAGAGCTTGTGGGTGCCGATCGCGATGTCGATCTCTCCCGCGGCGACCTTCGCCGTGATCTCGGAGGCCTGCTTGGCGCTCTTGAAGCGCGAGAGCTCCGCGATGCGCACCGGCCAGTCGGCGAAGCGGTCGGAGAAGGTGTGGAAGTGCTGCTCGGCAAGCAGCGTGGTCGGACAGAGCACCGCCACCTGCTTGCCGTCCGCCACGGCGACGAAGGCGGCGCGCAGCGCCACCTCGGTCTTGCCGAAGCCGACGTCGCCGCACACCAGGCGATCCATCGGCTTGCCCGCGGCCATGTCGGCCACCACCGCCTCGATGGCCGCGCCCTGGTCGGGCGTCTCCTCGAAGCCGAAGCCGTCGGCGAACGCCTCCAGATCCTTCTGCTTGAGGGAAAAGGCATGGCCCAGCCGCGCCGCGCGCTTCGCGTAGAGCGCGAGCAGCTCGGCCGCCGTGTCGCGCACCTGCTTCGCCGCGCGCGCCTTCGCCTTGTCCCACTGGCCGCTGCCGAGCTTGTGCAGCGGCGCTTCTTCCGGCTGCGCCCCGCTGTAGCGGCCGATGACGCCGAGCTGCGAGACCGGGACGTAGAGCTTGTCGCCGCCTTCGTATTCGAGCAGCAGGAACTCGGTGGCGCCGTCGCCGACGTCGAGCGGGACCAGGCCCTGGTAGCGCCCGATGCCGTGCTGCTCGTGCACGACCGGGTCGCCGACCTTGAGCTCGGAGAGGTCGCGCAGCATGTTCTCGACCGAGCTGCGCTTCTCGGCCGCGCGCGCGCGGCGCCGCACCACGCCCGCGTAGAGCTCCGCCTCGGTGACGATCGCCCAGCCCTCCGCGGGCGCCGCGAAGCCGAGCGCCACCGGCGCAACGCCGAGCACAAAGCGCTCCGTGGAGGAGAGGAATTCGGCGAAGGTCGGCGCCGCGGCCGGCTTCAGCCCGTGCTCGGCAAAATAGGCCGACATGGTCTCGCGGCGCCCCGGCGATTCCGCCGTGACCAGGATGCGCACCTCGCCCGCGGCGAGGAACGCCTTCAGCGCACCCAGCGGATCGTGCGCGCGCCGGTCCACCGCCACCGGCGGCAGCGCGCCGTCTTCTCCGCTCGCGATGTCGATGCGCGGCAGCGCCTTGGCCCTGACGAAGAACTCTTCCGCAGTCACGAAGAGCTGCGCCGGCGGCAGGAGCGGGCGGTCGAAGTCGCCCGAGGCCATGCGGTGGCGCGAGCTTACCTCGCGCCAGAATGCCGCGATCGCCTCGCTCACGTCGCGGTGCAGCGCCAGCGTGCAGCCCTGCGGCAGGTAGTCGAACAGCGTCGCGACCGATTCGAAGAACAGAGGCAGGTAATACTCGACGCCCGCGGCGGGGATCCCGCTCGAGACGTCGCGGTAGAGGCGCTTCTTCGACGGGTCGCCTTCGAAGAGCTCGCGCCAGCGGCTGCGGAAGCGCGCGCGGCCTTCGTCGTCCATCGGGAACTCGCGCGCCGGCAGCAGGCGGATCTGCTTCACGCTGTAGAGCGTGCGTTGCGAGTCCACGTCGAACGTGCGGATCGTGTCGAGCACGTCGTCGTCGAGCTCCAGGCGGTAGGGCACCGCGCTGCCCGTAGGGAAGAGGTCGATCAGGCCGCCGCGGAAACAAAATTCCCCCGGCGCCACGACCTGCGTGACGTGCTGGTAGCCGGCGATGACGAGCTGCTCGCGCAGCTTGGCGCTGTCGAGGCGCTCGCCGGCGTTGAGCAGGAATGTGCGCCCCGCGATATACGCCGGCGGGCACAGGCGCACCAGCGCCGTCGCGGCCGGGACGATGGCGACGTCGAACTCCCCGCGCTGGATGCGGTGCAGCGTGGCGAGGCGCTCGGAAACGAGGTCCTGGTGCGGCGAGAACTGGTCGTAGGGCAGCGTTTCCCAGTCGGGCAGCAGGCAAAGTCGAAGCCGCGGCTCGAACCAGTGGATCTCACCCAGCAGGCGCTGGGCATCGAGCGCCGTGGCCGTGACGACCACGAGCGGCTTTTCCTCGGCGGCGAGGCGCGCGAGGGCAAGAGAATCCCCTGAGCCCGAGAGCCCGGAGACGCGCCTGCGCGCCGGAAGCGAATCGCGATGCATCAACTAAAAAAGCATGCAATTATATCGTTCTGAAAACAAAAGAACTTTGCCGTTGCCCGTTTTCGCGCTCATTCCAGCCGCGGGAAGCGGTCGGCGCCTCGGCGCCGACGGCCCCAAGCAGTATTTGCGCCTCGCCGGCAAGCCGATGCTTTGGCACGCGGTGAACGCGGTGTGCGCGCCGCCGGTGCAGTCCGTGTTCGTGGTCCTTTCGCCCGAGGACCGTACCTACGCTACGCAGGATTGGAGTCGCTTCGCGGGAAAGCTCGAGCCGCTCTATTGCGGCGGCGAGACGCGGCGCGACTCCGTCTACAACGGCCTGGTGGCGGCGATGGCCGGCGTGGACGCCGACGACTGGATGCTGGTGCACGACGCGGCGCGGCCCTGCCTGCCGCGCGCGGATCTCGAGCGGTTGCTCGCTGAGGCGAAGGGCGAGGAAGTCGGCGCGATCCTCGCGCTTCCCGTCGCGGACACCGTGAAGCGCGTGGCGCAGTCGCGGATCACCGCCACCGAGGACCGCTCGTCGCTGTGGCTCGCCCAGACGCCGCAGATGTTCCGCACCGGGCTGCTCGCCGAGGCGCTGCGCGCCGCGAAGGGCGAGGTCACGGACGAGGCCGCCGCGGTGGAGCAGCTCGGCCTGCGCCCGCGCGTCGTGCCGGGGAGCCGCGAAAACCTGAAGGTGACCTATCCCGAGGATGTGGCGATGGCGGAAGCCCTCCTCGCAGGCAGGCCGGCATGAGGGTCGGGCAGGGCTTCGACGTCCATGCGCTGGTGCACGGCCGCAAGCTCATCATCGGCGGCGTCGACATCCCGCACGAACGCGGGCTCGAGGGGCACTCCGACGCCGACGTGCTGCTGCACGCGATCTGCGATGCGCTGCTCGGCGCCGCGGGCCTTGGGGACATCGGGCAGCACTACCCGGACAGCGACAAGGCCTATGCCGGCGTGGACAGCCGCACGCTGCTGCGCGACGTCGTGCGCAAGCTGGCGCGGCTCAACATGAAGATCGTGAACGTGGACGCCACCATCCTCGCGCAGGAGCCGCGCATGGCGCCGCACGTGCCGCGCATGATCGGAAACATCGCCTCCGACCTCGGTATCGCGCCCGCCGCGATCAACATCAAGGCGACCACGACCGAGCAGCTCGGCTTTCTCGGGCGCGCCGAGGGCATCGCGGCGAGCGCCGTCGCGCTCATCGAATAAGTGAGGCTGTTCTTCGCGCTGTGGCCGCCGGCCGCGGCGGCGAAGGCCCTCGCGGGCTGGGCGCGAGCGGTGCAGAAGGAAAGCGGCGGCAAGGCGCTGTCTGCCGAAAAGATCCATCTCACCCTCGCTTTCCTCGGAAAAGCGGATCCGGACCAGGCCGGCGCAGCGGCGCGCGAGGTCGTCGCGGAAAAATTCGAGATGCCGCTCGACGCTGCCCGCTACTGGCCGCACAACAGGATCGTCTGGATCGGCGCCGAGCAGGTTCCCGCGCCGCTCGGCAGGCTGGCCGCGCAGCTGCATGCGGTGCTGCGCGGGCGAGGTTTCGCTCTGGAGGACCGACCGTTCGCGGCGCATCTGACCCTTGTCAGGAAAGCGGGCAGGCCGGCGGCGATCCCGCCGCTGCCGCCCGTCGACTGGCCGGTGGAGGAGTTCGTCCTCGCGCGCTCGCAGACGCTGCCCGCCGGCTCGCAGTACGAAATCCTGGATCGCTTTCCGCTGGCGGGCGCCGGATAATTCGCTGGAGGAGGATTTCCATGAGCCGCGTCCTTGCCTTGCTGCTTCTCGCCTGCTCCACGGCGTTCGCGCAGGATTATCCCGCCCGGCCGATCCGGCTCATCACGCCCGCCGCGCAGGGCGGGACCACCGACATTCTCGCGCGCCTCTTCGGCGCGCACCTCAGCGAAGCCTTCAAGCAGCCCGTGCTGGTGGAGAACCGCGCGAGCGCCTCCGGCGTGATCGCGGGCGAGATGACCGCGAACGCCGCGCCCGACGGCTACACGCTGCTGCTCGCGTACCACCAGCACACCGTGAACGCGGCACTCAATCCGAAGCTTCCTTACCATCCGGTCAACAGCTTCACGCCGATCACCCAGCTCACCGCCGCGGGCCTGCTGCTCGCGGTGAACCCGGCCTCGCCGCCGCGCTCGCTGCAGGAATTCATCCAGTGGACCAAGGCCTATCCGGGCGCCCTGAACTTCGGCTCCGCGGGCATCGGCAGCGGCGGCCACCTCGCGGGCGAGCTCTACAAGCTTCTCGCCGGCGTGAAGGCGGAGCACATCCCGTACAAGGGCTCCGGCCCGGCGCTCACGGCGCTGCTCGGCAACGAGTTCCAGTTCCTCTTCGGCGGCATGCAGCCGACGCACGCGCAGGTGAAGGCCGGCCGGCTGATCGGCATCGCCGTGACCAATCCGAAGCGGCTCGCTTCGATGCCCGACATTCCGGCGATGGCGGAGGCGCTGCCGGGCTACGAGGTCGTGGGCTGGTACGGCGTCATCGGCCCGGCGAACCTGCCGAAGCCGGTCGTCGCGCGCCTGCACGATGAGCTCGTGCGGATCCTCAGGCTTCCGGAAGTGAACAAGCGCATCCTGGCCGACGGCTCCGAGCCGATCGGCAGCGACCCGGAGGAGTTCCGCCAGTTCATGCTCGCCGACCTCGCGAAGTGGGCGAGGGTGGTGAAGGAAAGCGGCGCCAAGCTGGACTGAGACCGTGTTCAAGGGCATCGACCACGTCGAGATCGTCACGGCCGAGCCGCAGAAGACGATCCGAGTCCTGTACGGATGTGCTCGGCTTCCGGGCGCTACCGGATGATCGCGCTGGAGGTGGACGACATGGACGGCGCGCCCGCATACTTGAAGGGTAAGAGTTTCTAACCCCCTTAGGAGAGGAGGGCGGCACCGTGCGTCTGCACATCAACGGCAAGAGTCGGGAAGTCGAAGTCGAGGCGGACACCCCGCTTCTCTGGGTGATCCGCGAGCAGGTCGGGCTCACCGGTACGAAATACGGCTGCGGCGTGGCGCAATGCGGCGCCTGCTCCGTGCACATCAACGGCGAGGTGCAGCGGTCGTGCTCGGTGCCGGTCGGCAGCCTGAAGCCGGGCGACCGCATCGTGACCATCGAGGGCCTTTCGCGAAGCGCGTCGCACCCCGTGCAGAAGGCCTGGGCGGCGCTCGACGTGCCGCAGTGCGGCTACTGCCAGTCGGGGCAGATCATGGCGGCCGCGGCGCTGCTGAAGAAGAATCCGAATCCGAGCGACAAGGACATCGACGCCGCGATGACCAACATCTGCCGCTGCGGCACCTACCAGCGCATCCGTGCCGCGGTGCACCTGGCGGCGGAAGGGAAGGTGAAGTCATGAGGAATCCTTCCCGCAGGAGATTCATCGTCGGCTCGGCCGCGGGCGGCCTCGCGGTCGGCTTGCGCATCCCGTTCGCCGAGGCGAAGGACGCGGCGGGGACCGAAGTGAACGCATGGGTGGTCGTCAATCCGGACAACAGCTGCGTGATTCGCATCGCACGCTCCGAGATGGGACAGGGGACGCTCACCGGCCTCGCGCAGCTCGTCGCCGAGGAGCTCGAGTGCGACTGGAGCAAGGTGCGCGCGGAGCAGGTCACGCCCGGGCAGAACCTCGCGCGCAAGCGCGTCTGGGGCGAGATGTCCACCGGCGGCAGCCGCGGCATCCGCATCTCGCAGGACTACGTGCGCCGCGGCGGCGCGGTTGCGCGCACGATGCTGCTGCAGGCGGCTGCGGAGCAGTGGAAGGTGCCGGTCTCCGAGCTCGCTGTCGCGGACGGCGTCATTACGCATCGCCCCTCGGGCAAGAAAACAACCTATGGCAAGGTCGCGGGCGTTGCGGCGAAGCTTTCGCCGCCGGACCCGAAGAGCATCGCGCTGAAGGACCCGCACGGCTGGAAAGTCGCCGGCCAGCCGCTGAAGCGCATCGACACTGCGGACAAGCTCGACGGCCGCAAGGTGTACGGCATCGACCTCAAGCTGCCCGGGATGTTGAACGCTGCGATCAAGCAGTGCCCGGTCTTCGGCGGCAAGCTCGCGAGCTACGACGAGTCGAAGATCGCCGGGCGCCCCGGCGTGAAGCGCGTGGTGCGGGTGGGCGAGTCGGCGGTCGCCGTGGTGGCGGACACGTGGTGGCATGCCCGGTCCGCGCTCGAGGCGCTGCCCGTCGTCTGGGACGAGGGCGGCGGAGCGAAGCACTCGAGCGCCACGATCGCCGAGCAGCTGCGCGCCGGTCTCGGCGCCACGGACGAGCCGCTCGCCTCGTGGAGCGAAGGCGACGCGCCGAAGGCGATCGAGGGCGCGCCGAAGAAGATCGAGGCCGTGTACGGCACGCCATTCCTCGCGCACGCGACGATGGAGCCCATGAACTGCACCGCGCGGTTTACCGGCGAGCGCATCGAGGTCTGGGGACCGACGCAGAACGCGGAGGCGACGCTGGCGGCGGCGACCGAGGAGGCCGGGTTGCCCCTCGAGAAGGGCGAGGTGTACCGCACCGACCTCGGCGGCGGCTTCGGGCGGCGCGGCGGCACGCAGGACTTCACGCGGCAGGCAGTGGCGATCGCGAAGCAGTTCCCGGGCACGCCGGTCAAGCTGCTCTGGAGCCGCGAGGAGGACATGGCGCACGACTTCTACCGTCCGATCTCGCAATGCAAGCTCTCCGCCGGCCTCGACGAGCGCGGCAATCTCGTCGGGCTGCACCTGCGCGTATCGGGTCAGTCGATCAACGCCTACCTGAACCCTGCGGGCATCAAGGGCGGCAAGGACATGCGCCAGCTGCAGGGCCTGTGGAAGGAGCCCGGCGACGCGCAGTTCGGCTACACGGTGCCGAACCTCCTGATCGAGTACGCGATGCGCAACACTCACGTGCCGGTCGGCCCGTGGCGCGGCGTGAACACCAACCAGAACGCGGTCTACCTCGAGTGCTTCATCGACGAGGCCGCGCGCGCAGCCGGCCGCGACCCGCTGGAATTCCGCCGCGCGATGATGGCGAGCCATCCGAAGCACCTGGCGGTGCTCGATGCGGCCGCAGAGCGCGCCGGATACGGCAAGCCGCTGCCCGCGGGCGTGCATCGCGGCATCGCGCAGTTCATGGGGTACGGGAGCTATTCCGCCGCGGTGGCGGAAGTGTCGCTGGAGGCTTCCGGGAAGGTGCGCGTGCATCGCATGGTGCTCGCGCTGAACTGCGGCCATGCGGTGAACCCGGGGCAGATCGCGGCGCAGGTCGAGGGCTCGGTGGTCTACGGGCTCACGGCGACCAAGTACGGCGCGTGCACCGTGGAGAACGGCCGCATCGTGCAGTCCAACTTCCACGACTACCCGATGCTGCGCCTCGCGGAGATGCCGAAGGTCGAGACCGTCATCCTGCCGTCCTACGACTTCTGGGGCGGCGTGGGCGAGCCCACCATCTGCGTGGTGGCGCCCGCGGTGCTGAACGCGATCCACGCCGCCACGGGCAAGCCGGTGCGCAGCCTGCCGCTCAGCGAGCTCTCCCCGGCCTAGAGGCGCAAAGTGAGGCGGGCGTCCAGCCCGCCGCCTTCGCGCGGCAGGAGCTCGAGGCTGCCGTCGTGGGCGCGCGCGATGCGCTCCACGATGGCGAGCCCGAGGCCGGCGCCGCCGGCGCCGCTCCGCGAATCGTCGAGCCGGGTGAAGGGGCGCTTGAGGCGCTCGGCTTCCCCCGGCGGGATGCCGCGGCCGCGGTCGAGCACGTTCACGACGAGGGCATCGCGCGAGGCGCGCGCCTGCACCTCGACCGGCTCGCCGGCGTAGCGCAGCGCGTTGTCGACGAGGTTGGTCACTGCGCGGCGCAGCGCCATGCGGGCGAAGCGGAAGGGCGGCAGCGCGCCGCGCTGCACGCTCACGCGCTTCCCCAGCCGCGCGTAGTGCTCGGCGATCTCGTCGAGGACCGCGCCGAAGTCGCCCTCGGCCTTCTGCTCGCTGTCGCCGCGCGCGAAGTCGAGGAACTGGCCGATGACGGCGTCGATCTCGTCGATGTCGGCGCTCATCGCCTCCGAGGCGCCGGGCTCGGCGCCGCTCATCTCGAGCGCGAGGCGCAGGCGCGAGAGGGGCGTGCGCAGGTCGTGCGAGATGCCGGCGAGCACCATGGCGCGCTCGCGCTCGAGGCTTTCCAGGTCGCTCGCCATGCGGTTGAACGCCGCGGCGAGCGTGCGCAGCTCGCGCGGCCCTTCCTCGGGCACGGGCTCGTGCGACTCGCCCCTGCCGAGGCGGGTCGCCGCGCGGGTCACCGCGGCGAGCGGCCGGGCGAGCGAGCGGGCGATGAGCCAGGCGCCCGCGAGCGCGATCGCCATGAGGGCGAGCGCCCAGCCGAGCCACTGCAGGCCGAAGCGGCGCTGCACCCGCTCGCGCGGCAGGCGCACCCAGAACTCGTCCTCGTCGATGTAGAAGCTCACCCAGAAGCCCTGCATGCCCTCGCGCGCAAAGGCGAAGCGCGTGTCCGCGCCGAGCGCCTGGCGCACGCGATCGGCGACCATCGCGAGCAGCGTATCGTGCGGCAGCGGCTCGAGCTTCTCGCTCGCGGTCGCCGGATAGACGCGCAGGCCTTCGGACTCGTTCAGCTCGATCAGCAGGTCGCGCCGCCGGAAGGGGTCGGCACTGACCAGCGCGGCGCGGGTCAGGTTGACGACGCTCACCATCTCCTGGGCGAGCGCGCGCGAGCGCGGCTCGCGCTCGTACAGCCGCCAGATCTGGAACGAAGCGAGGACCGCGGCGACGTTGAGCAGCGCGATCAGCAGGAACGACCGCGCGAATAACGTCACGGCTTCACTTCTGCGCCGGCTCGCCGCCGTCGGGGACGAAGACGTAGCCGAAGCCCCAGACGGTCTGGATGTGCCGCGGGTGCGCCGGATCGTCCTCGACGATTTTCCTCAGCCGCGAGATCTGCACGTCGATCGAGCGGTCGAACACCTCGTACTCGCGCCCGCGCGCGAGCTCCATCAGCTTGTCGCGCGACAGCGGCTGCCTCGGGTGCTGCACGAGCACCTTGAGGACCGAGAACTCGCCGGTGGTGAGCTGCACCGGCTTGCCGGCGCGGGTGAGCATGCGGGTCGAGAGACTCAGCGAGAACTCGCCGAAATCGAACACCTCGGTGTTCGGCGCCGGCGCGCCGGGCGGGCCGGCGGGCGCGCGCCGGCGCAGCACGGCGTTGATGCGCGCCAGCAGCTCGCGCGGATTGAAGGGCTTGGGCAGGTAGTCGTCGGCGCCCATCTCCAGCCCGACGATGCGGTCGACGTCGTCGCCCTTGGCGGTCAGCATGATGATCGCCGGGCTGGTGGCCTGCGCGCGCAGCCGCCGGCAGATGGCGAGGCCGTCCTCGCCCGGCAGCATGAGATCGAGCACCACGAGGTCGTAGCGCTCGCGGGCGAGCTGCTTGTCCATGCCGGCAGCGTCGGCGACCGCCTTCACCTCGTAGCCTTCGCCGCCGAGGTAGCGCACCAGCAGGTCGCGCAGGCGCTGGTCGTCGTCGACCACGAGGATGCGGGTCTTCAGTTCCGCCATCGGGAAAGAGTACCTATAAATCCGCTGCTTGGCGCGCGACCGGGTAACAAAAGGTTACAGCGGTGGCGCCGCGTTTTCCTTACCATGGCCGCATGAGAACCCTTGTCCTCGCGCTGGTCCTGGCTGCCGCAGCGGCGCCGCTGCACGCGCAGCAGCGCGACCGCGGCGGGAAAGGGTTCTTCAAGCCGGCGCCCGAGCGCCGCGTCACGGACGGGCAGCGCGGCGACCCGCGCCGCGCCGAGCGCATGACGCCCGCGGACCGCGAGCGCCTGCGGCGCGACATCGACGAGGCCAATCGCCGCATGGAGCCGCCGCGCCGGCGCTGAGCTAGGAGGGCGACTTCACGCGCGGCGGCGAGGCGGCGCGCGCTCCACCCGCGTCTGCCGCGGAGAAAAGCCGCAGCGCGTTCTTGCCGGCCTGCTTCGCGGCATACATCGCCCTGTCGGCGTGCTTCATGAGCGTCGGCGCGTCGGCGGCGTCGTCGGGGTAGAGGCTGATCCCGATGCTCGCGGAGAGCTTTGCCTGCTCGCCGGCGGCGAGCTCGTAGGGCCGCGCCAGCTCGCCGAGGAGCTTGCGCGCGACGATCTCGAGCGTGGCCGAGTCCAGCACGTCCTCGAGCACCACGAAGAACTCGTCGCCGCCGATGCGCGCCACGAGGTCGCTTGCGCGCAGGCTCGCGCGCAGCCGGCGCGAGACCTCCACCAGGATGCGGTCGCCGGCGCTGTGGCCGTGCGCGTCGTTCACCGGCTTGAAGCCGTCGAGGTCGATGAAGAGCGCGGCGAGCCGGGCCGACCGGCGCCGGGCCCGCTCCACCGCCTGCTCGAAGGCCGGGCCGAGGCTGGTGCGGTTGGCGAGGCCGGTCAGCGCGTCGCTGTAGGCGAGCGAGGCGATGTGCTCGCGCGCCAGCGCGAGCTCGGTGGTCTCGCGCCCGACGCCGCGGTAGCCGAGGAAGCTGCCGTCGGCCGCGATGCGTGGCTCGCCGCTCACGGTGAAGTAGCGCGTGCCGCCGTCGGGCCAGGGACGGCTGAACTCGAAATCGCGGAACGGCTCGTGCGCGTCGAAGCTCGCGCGCAGGGTGGCCCAGCCGGCCTGGTCGGGCGCGCTCGACGGCAGGTCCCACGCCGTCTTGCCGAGAATCGCGTCGCCGAATCTCGCGGCGTAGTTCGGCCCGTGCACCATCTGCGTGAAGCGGTGCTGCGCGTCGGTTTCCCAGTAGAAGTCCGACGACATCTGCGTGAGCCCGCGGAAGCGCGCTTCGCTCTCGCGCAGCGCCTCCTCGGCGCGCCGGCGCTGGATGAACTGCCCGATCTGGCGCCCGATGACGAGCGCGGCCTGGCGCAGGCGCTCGTCGGGCTCGCGCACGGTCTTGCTGGTGCACGACACGGCGCCGATCACCCGGCCGTCGGCCACCACCGGGAAGACGAAGGCGCCGCGGATGCCGGTCTGCTCGGCGAGGTTCTTCGCCTTCACGCGGCCGTCGGCGAGGCTGTCCTTGGTCCAGATCGAGTCGCCGCTTTCCCAGACCTTGCCGCACAGGCCTTCGCCACGCGCGAAGGTGAGCGGGCCGGAGGCGGCGACGAAGCGCTCGGCCCAGGGGTCGGGGCTCGACCATGCGTCCCGGAAGCGCAGCACCGCCGCGGCTTCATCGAGCTCGAAGTAGCGCGCGCAGGCCCAGCCTTCGGACTCGCAGAACGCGCGCAGCACCGACTGCAGGCCGCGGCGGGCATCGGGCGCTTCGGCGAGCGCGAGCGCGGCGTGGTGCTCGAGCCGGATCAGCTCCTCGGCGCGCTTCTGGTCCGTGATGTCGCGCCCGACGCCGCGATAGCCGGCGAAGCGCCCCTCGGCATCGAGCACCGGCTCGCCGCTCACGCTGATGAAGCGGCGCGCGCCGTCCGGCGCCGCGCGCCACATCACGGCGTCGTGGAACGCCTCGCGGCGCGCGAGCACGGCGCGATGCGCGTCCCAGCCGCCCTCGATCTCCAGGCCGCTTTCCCAGCGGCGCTGGCCGAGGAGCCCGCGCTGCACCTCGCGCAGGTGCGGATTGGCGCTCGCCAGGTAGCGCCCTTCGAGGCGCGTGAAGCGGTATTCGGCGTCCTGCTCCCAGTACCAGTCGGAGGACAAGTCGGTGAGCGCGCGGAAGCGCGCCTCGCTCTGGCGCAGCGCGGCCTCGGCCTCGATGCGCTCGCGGATGTCGCGCGAGACGATGGAGATCAGCCAGTTGCCGCCCGAACGGATGACCTGCCGGCGCGACTCGAAGGGAAGGCGCGAGCCGTCCTTGCAGAGGTAGCTGCTGCGCAGCCCGCCGGGAACGGAAGGATCGGCAATCTGGCGGTCGTAGGCCGCCTCGAGCTCCGCGCGGCTGACCGGAAGCAGCTCCTCGGGGCGCTTGGCGAGAAACTCCTCGCGCGTGTAGCCGAGCAGGCGGCAGGCGGTGCTGTTCACGTCCACGAAGCGCATGGTGGCGCGGTCCACGAGGACGATCATGTCCGCCGAGCTGTCCATCGCGAGCCGGAAGCGGCGCAGGTCGTCCTCGGTGCGCTTGAGATCGGTGACGTCGCGCCCGACGCCGCGGTAGCCCTCGAAGCGGCCCGCCGCGTCGAAGATCGGCTCGCCGCTGATCGCCATGAAGCGCACGCTGCCGTCGGCCATCACGCGGCGCAGGACGAGGTCGCGGAAGGCCTCGTGGCGCGCGAGCTGCGCGCGGTGCTCCTCCCAGGTTCTCTCCGCCGGGGCGAGGTCCTCGGTCTCCCAGCGGGTCCTGCCGAGGTAGAGCGAGGGGTCGCCGCGCCCGGCGTTGGCCGAGGCGCCGCGGCCGGCGAGGCGGGTGAAGCGGAACTCCCGGTCCTGCTCCCAGTACCAGTCGGAGGAGAGTTCGGTCAGGCTGCGGAAGCGCGCCTCGCTGTCGCGCATCGCCTGCTCGGCCTGAACGCGCTGGACGAACTGCCCGATCTGCGTGCCCACCACGCTGAGCGACTGCAGCAGCCGCTCGTCGGGGCGGCGGATGCTGCGGCAGCCGAAGCCGAGCACGCCGACGACGGCGCCGCCGTAGCGCACCGGGTAGATCAGGGCGCCGCGCAGCCCGATCTTGGTGACGAGCTCCACGCGCACCGTGCGCGGGTCGCTCGTGCAGTCGGGGATCCAGAGCGGCTCTGCGGCTTTCCACACCGCGCCGGCGAGCCCCTCGCCGTACGCGAAGCTCTCGCGCCCGGCGTTGCGCGCGAATTCGCGCGCCGTCGGCAGGCCCGGATCGATCCAGTACTCGCAGCGGCGCAGGACGGTGGCGCGCTCGTCCACGAGCCACATCTCGCCGAGGTCCCAGCGCTCCGACTCGCACAGCGCGCGCAGCGCGCCGCGCACCGCGTCGTGCAGGTCCGCCGCCTCCGACAGCCGCAGCGTGATGCCGTGCTCCAGGCGCAGCAGCTGCTCCGCGCGCTTCTGCGCCGTGATCTCGCGGCCCATGCCGCGGTAGCCCTTGAAGCGCCCGCGCGCGTCGAACACGGGCTCGCCGTTCACCAGCAGGTAGCGCCGGCTGCCATCCTCCAGGGTGCGCCAGGCGACCAGGTCGCGGAAGGCCTCGCGCCGCTCGAGCGCGGCGCGGTGCGCGTCCCAGCCGCCTTCGGTGTCGATGCCGGTTTCCCAGCGCGCCTTGCCGAGCAGCAGGCGGGCAAGCGCCTTCTCGGAAGTCGCGTCGCTGTTTGCCTCGACGCGCGTGAAGCGCAGCTTCGCGTCCTGCTCCCAGTACCAGTCGCCCGAAAGCCGGCCCAGCGCCCGCGCCGGGCGCGCCTGCCGCGACCTTTTGCCCCCCAACGGGCGTGCCTTGCGCAGCGCCATGCGCCTTTCCGCCTCCCCCGGGGGAAATTTACTGGAGCGCTATCGCGACGTCCAGCCGCGCGACCTACCAGGGAATCGGCGTGCCGTCGTGCGAGAAGAACCTTCCCGAATCCTGACGCCGCAGGCCGGCAAGCACCTTGCGCAGCCCGCGCACCGATTCATCGGCTGCGAGCGGCGCCGACTCGCCGCCCATGTCGGTGCGCACCCAGCCCGGGCTGAGCGCAACGACGACGACGCCGCTCGGCGCGAGCGTCGCGGCAAGGCCCTTGGCGAGCATGTTGAGCGCCGCCTTGCTCGTGGAGTAGGGCAGCGTCATGCCGCTCGACTCCGCGATCGAGCCGAGCCGGCTCGACATCAGCGCGATCGTCTTGCGCTCGCTCGCCGCGACGTTCTCCGCGAGCGCCTCGACGAACGCGGCGGCGCCCAGCAGGTTCACGCGCAGCAGCTGCTCCCAGTCGGGGTAGTCGAAGCTGCCGAGGGCGGCGCCCCGCCTGCCGATCACGCCGGCGTTGCAGAACAGGACGTCGATCGGCGTTCCGGCAAGCCCGGCGGCGAGCGCCCTGATGCTCGCGAAATCGGCGACGTCCGCCTTCAACGCCTGCACGGACATTTTCTGCAACGCGGCCTCGCCGGCGCGGTCGCGGACGGTCCCGATGACGCGCCAGCCCTCCGCCGCATATTGCCGTGCGAGCTCCAGCCCGAGGCCCCGTCCGGCGCCGCTCACCAGAATCGTGGGCAAGGCGGCTAGGCGGCGACCCGGGACTGGCTGCGGATCGCCTCGGCGACGGCGGCGCCGACCTGCGCGGTGCCGCTCTTGCCCTTCATGTCGGGCGTGTGCGGGCCTTCGACGATGACGCGCTCGACGGCTCGCACCACGTCCTTCGCCGCTTCCGGGTGGCCGAGGTGCTCGAGCATGAGCGCGCCCGACCAGATCGTGGCGAGCGGGTTGGCGATCTTCCGCCCCGCGATGTCGGGCGCGGAGCCGTGCACCGGCTCGAAGATCGAGGGCGCCGTGCGCTCCGGATTGATGTTGCCCGAGGCGGCGATGCCGATCGTGCCGGCGGTTGCCGGCCCGAGGTCCGAAATGATGTCGCCGAAGAGGTTCGAGGCGACGATGACATCGAAGCGCTCCGGGTTGAGCACCATCTGGATGGTGAGGCCGTCGATGTGGTACTGGTCGGTGCGGATGCCGGGATAGCGCTTCGCCATGGCGGCGAAGCGCTCGTCCCAGTAGGGCATGGTGATCGAGATGCCGTTCGATTTGGTGGCCGAGGTGACGTGCTTCTTGCGCGTGCTCGCGAGCTCGAAGGCGTATTTCATGATGCGGTCGGTGCCTTTGCGCGAGAAGGTCGAGAGCTGCGTGACGATCTCGCGCTCCGTGCCTTCGTACTGCCGGCCGCCGACGTTGCCGTACTCGCCCTCGGTATTCTCGCGGATCACGTAGTAGTCGATGTCGCCCGGCTTGCGGCCGGCGAGCGGGCAGGGCATGCCCTCGAACAGGCGCACCGGGCGCAGGTTGACGTACAGGTCGAACAGGCGCCGGAAGTCGATGAGCAGGCCCCACACCGAGATGTGGTCGGGCACGAGCGCCGGGTTGCCGACCGCGCCGAAGTAGATCGCGTCGAATTTCCTCAGGATGTCGGGCGCGTCGTCGGGCCGCATCTTGCCGTGCGCCTTGTACCAGTCGCAGCTCCAGGGGAATTCCTGCCACTTGAAGCCGATGCCGTGCTTCGCGCCGACCGCCTCCAGCGCGCGCACCCCTTCGGGAATCACTTCCCGCCCGATCCCGTCGCCCGGGATGACCGCGATCGAATGCTGCGTGGCGTTTTTCATCATGAAAAATTCTAACGCACTACAATCCGCGCATGCGCTTTGCGGCCATCGAGACGGCGACGGAATGGTGCTCGGTCGCGCTCTGGATCGACGGCGAAGTGTGCGGCCTCGAGCGGCGCGCGGACAACCGCCATGGCGAGCTCTCGCTGCCGATGCTGGAAGAGCTGCTCGGGAGGGCGGGGATCGGCGCGCAGGCGCTGGAGGCGGTGGCCTTCGGCGCGGGGCCCGGCGCGTTCACGGGCCTGCGCATCGCCTGCGGCATCGCGCAGGGGCTCGCCTTCGCGCGCGGCCTCCCGGTGCTCGCCGTGTCCACGCTGCACGCCATCGCGGAGGAATCGGGCGCCGCGCGCGTGATCGCGTGCCTCGATGCGAGAATGCGCGAGGTCTACTATGCGGCCCTCGAGAAGCGGGCAGGGCAGTGGCGCGAGGCGGTCGGCGCGATGTGCGTCGCGCCCGAGGCGGCGCCCGCGCCGCCGGGCGAGGGCTGGCTGGGCTGCGGAAACGGGTTTGCCGCGTACCCGTCGTTCCTGGAGCGCAGCGTTTGCGCCGTGAGGCCGGCGGTGCATCCGAGCGCCGTTGCCGTGGCGCGGCTCGCGGCGCCGCGCTTCGCGCGCGGCGAGGGCGTGGATGCCGCCCAGGCGGCCCCGCTTTACGTGCGCGACAAAGTGGCGTTCACGCAGGAGGAGCTGCAAAGAAAATGAGCGCGGTCCTGAAGGACGTTCCGATCCTCGCCGCAATGAGCGAGCGCGACCTGGACGAGGTCGTAGCGATCGAGAACGCGATCTACAGCCATCCCTGGACGCGCGGCAACTTCGGCGACTCGCTGCAGGCGCGCTACGAGTGCCGCACCTGGCGCCTGGGCGGCGCCCTGATCGGCTACTTCGTGCTCATGGTGGCCGCCGGCGAAGCGCATCTGCTCAACCTCTCGGTCTGCGCGCGCGAGCAGCGCAGCGGGCACGGCAGCGCGCTCCTGCGCGAGGCGATCGCGATCGCGCGGCGGCTCGGGGCGCGCAGCCTCTTCCTCGAGGTGCGCCCGAGCAACCTCGCCGCGCAGGCGCTCTACCGGCGCTTCGGGTTTCGCAGCGTCGCGGTTCGGCGCGGCTACTATCCCGCCGCCGGCGGCCGCGAGGACGCCCTCGTGCTCTCGCTTCCCATTGGCTAGGCGCGACGAAATCCTGCGCGAGATGGGGCTCGCGCCCGTGTGGCAGCTGCGGGCCGCCGCGCACGCTGCGGAGCCGGCGCTGCCGGGCTGGGTGGAGCTCAAGCGCGAGGTGCCGGCGTGCACCGCGTGCGGCCTGCACAAGAGCCGCACGCAGACGGTCTTCGGCGTCGGCGACGAGCGGGCGGACTGGCTGCTCGTCGGCGAAGCCCCCGGCGCAGAGGAGGACCGGCTCGGAGAGCCGTTCGTCGGGCAGGCGGGCCGCCTGCTCGACAGCATGCTCGCCGCGATCGACCTGAAGCGCGGCGACAACGTCTACATCTGCAACGTGCTCAAGTGCCGCCCGCCGGGCAACCGCAACCCGGAGCCGGAAGAGGTGGCGAAGTGCACGCCTTTCCTCCTGCGCCAGATCGAGCTCACCGACCCGAAGCTGATCGTCGCCATGGGGCGCTTCGCCGCGCAGACGCTCCTCGGCACCGATGCGAGCATCGCCAGCCTGCGCGGGCGCCTGCACCGCTACGCCGGGCGGCCGCTCATCGTGACCTACCACCCGGCCTACCTGCTGCGCAGTCTGCCGGACAAGGCGAAAGCCTGGGAGGACCTGGTCTTCGCGCGCCAGACCATGCAGTCGCTCAGCTAGGGTCCTCGGCGCGCGCGAAGGCGAGCATGCGCTCGATCTCCTCGCCGTGCACGCGGCGATTGCGCCGGTACCACAATTGCACCAGCGCCATCGCCCCGGAGACGAACGCGCCGTAGACGAGGATGACGGCGTAGATCGAGTGCCCGACGTGCAGCAGCATGGAGTAGAGGGCGATCATCACGAGCACCGAGGTGTTCTCGTTGAAGTTCTGCACCGCGATGGAGCGCCCGGCGCCGACGAGGTGGTGGCCGCGGTGCTGCAGCAGCGCATTCATGGGCACCACGAAGAAGCCGGCGAGCGCGCCGATCAGCACCATGAGCACCACCGCGAGCCAGACGTGCGTGACGAAGTTCATCGCGATCACCACCAGCCCCATCACGATGCCGATCGGGATGACGCGCACCGAGCGGTCGAGCGCGATCCAGAGCGACGCCAGCACCGCGCCGATCGCGATGCCGACCGCGGTCACGCCCTGCAGGATGGCGGCGCGCGACAGGTCGAAGCCGAGCGCCGCGCGCGCCCACTCGATGACGATGAACTGCAGCGTCGCCCCCGCGCCCCAGAAGAGCGTGGTGACCGCGAGCGAGATCTGGCCGAGGCGGTCCTTCCACAGGTGCACCACGCAGCGCGCGAAGTCGCGCAGCGTCTCCAGCGGATGCGCCGGCAGCGGCTTCATCGCCACGCCGGTGCGCGGCACCTGGAGATTGAAGAGCGCCGCCACGGCATAGACGATCGCGATGACCGCGATCGCGGCCTCCGCGGGCGTGTCGATCGGCGTGTCGACGAAGGGGAAATCGAGGTGCAGCAGCACGCCCGAGACCCGGGCGTGGATCAGCACGCCGCCGAGCACGGTGCCGAGCAGGATGGAGGCGACGGTGAGGCCCTCGATCCAGCCGTTCGCGACCACGAGCTTGCGGTGCGGCAGGTACTCGGTGAGGATGCCGTATTTCGCCGGCGAGTAGGCCGCGGCGCCGAGGCCGACCACGGCGTAGGCGAGCAGCGGGTCGGTGCCCCAGAGCATCATGATGCAGCCGGCGATCTTCACCGTGTTGGCGATGAACATCACCTGCCCCTTCGGCAGGCGATCGGCGAAGGCGCCGACGTAGGGCGCGAGCGCGACGTAGGAGACCACGAAGAAGAACTTCAGGTAGGGCGTCATCCACGACGGCGCGTCGCTTTGCATGAGCAGCGCGATCGCGGCCACGAGCAGCGCGTTGTCGGCGAGCGACGAGAAGAACTGCGCCGCCATGATGATGTAGAAGCCGGAATTCAAGGGAGGATTCTGGGCGATCCTTTCCCGCGGGTTTATAGCATGGATGCTTTATGCTTGAATAAGCCCGACCAACTCTCCGGGCGGGGCGATGCCAAGGCCGATCCGCGCCACGATTTCCGCAGCAGCGCTGCAGACGAACCTTGCGGTCGCGCGCGCGCACGCGGGCGAGGCGAAGATCTGGGCGGTGCTCAAGGCGAACGCGTACGGCCACGGCCTCGAGCGCGCGGCGCGCGCGCTCGCCGCGGCAGACGGCTTCGCGGTGCTCGATTTCCAGGAGGCGGCGCGCCTGCGCTCGGCGGGCGTCACCAAGCCGATCCTCATGCTGGAGGGCTTCTTCAAGCCGCAGGACGTCGCGCTCCTGCACCAGTACGCGCTCACGCCGGTGATCCACGCCGCGGAGCAGGTCGAGATGCTCAAGCGCGCCACGCTGCGCGGGCCGATCGACGTCTACCTCAAGGTGAACAGCGGCATGAACCGCCTCGGCTTCACCGCCGACAACCTGAGGCTCGCCCATGAGGCGGTGCGCGCCCATCCCAACATCCGCTCGCTCACCTTCATGACGCACTTCGCCGACGCGGACGGCACCTCGGGGATCCAGGGCCAGCTGCAATGGTTCGACGAGCTCGTGAAGCCCTTCGATGCCCAGCGGCGCTCGCTCGCGAACTCCGCGGCGCTGCTGCGCTTCCCGGAGGCGCGCGTGGGCTGGGTGCGTCCCGGCATCATGCTCTACGGGTGCTCGCCATTCGGATGGATGGGCGCCTCCCAGCCGGCCCCGGAGCTCGGGCTGAAGCCGGCGATGACGCTGAGCTCCGAGCTGATCGCGACGCAGCACCTGCAGCCCGGCGAGCGCGTCGGCTACGGCTTCTCCTACGAGGCGGTCGGCGAGATGACGATCGGCATCGTCGCCTGCGGCTACGCCGACGGCTACCCGCGCCACGCGCCGACCGGGACCCCGGTGCTCGTCAACGGGCAGCGCTCGAGGATCGTTGGACGCGTATCGATGGACCTGATCTGCGTGGACATCAGCGATATTCCCGAGGCCTACGTCGGCACGCCGGTCACGCTATGGGGCGAAGGGCTCTCCGCGGACGAGGTTGCCGCGTCCGCGGGCACGCTGAGCTACGAGCTTCTTTGCGCTCTGGCTCCTCGCGTCCCTGTTTCCGAAATTCCCTAGATGGCAAAACCCAAAACCGCGTACGTGTGCTCCGAATGCGGCGCCGCGGCGATCCAGTGGTTCGGCAGCTGCCCCTCGTGCGGCGCCGCCGGCACGCTCTCGGAGACGCTCGCGGAGAAGCCCTCGGCGCACCGCTACGCGGCGAGCGCCGCCGCGGCGATCGGCCTCGACAGCGTGCAGGCGAAGGACCTCGAGCGCCTGCCGACCGGCCAGGAAGAGCTCGATCGGGCGCTCGGCGGCGGGCTCACGGCGGGACAGGTGGTCCTGCTCGGCGGCGATCCCGGCATCGGCAAGTCGACGCTCCTCCTGCAGACGGTGTCCCACATCGGCGCGGGCGCGCTCTACGTCTCCGGCGAGGAATCGGCGGAGCAGGTCGCGCTGCGCGCGCGCCGGCTCGCGCTCGATGCCGGCGGGGTGAAGCTGCTCGCGGAAACCCAGCTCGAGCGCGTCGCCGGCGCGCTCGACGCGCTGCGCCCGAGGGTCGCGGTGATCGATTCGATCCAGACGCTATGGTCCGAGACGCTGCAGTCCGCGCCCGGCTCGGTCGCGCAGGTGCGCGAGTGCGCCGCGCAGCTCGCGCGGCACGCCAAGCGCTCCGGCAGCGCGCTTTTCCTGATCGGCCACGTCACCAAGGAGGGCACGCTCGCCGGGCCGCGCGTGCTCGAGCACATCGTCGACACGGTGCTCTATTTCGAGGGCGACCCGAACTCGAGCTTCCGCCTGGTGCGCGCGGCGAAGAACCGCTTCGGCGCGGTGAACGAGCTCGGCGTGTTCGCCATGACGGAGAAAGGCCTCAAGGGCGTTTCCAACCCGTCACGCCTTTTCCTCAGCACGCACGAGAAGCCGGTGCCGGGGGCGTGCGTGCTGGCGACGCTCGAGGGAACGCGGCCGCTGCTCGTCGAGATCCAGGCGCTGGTGGACGCGGCGCACGCGCCGAACCCGCGGCGGCTCTCCGTCGGACTGGAGCAGAACCGTCTCGCGATGCTGCTCGCCGTCCTGCACCGGCACGCGGGCATTGCGACCTGGGAGCAGGACGTCTTCGTGAACGCCGTCGGCGGCGTGCGCATCGGCGAGCCCGCGGCCGACCTCGCCGTATCGCTTGCGGTCGTCTCCTCGCTCACCGACCGCGCCATCCCGGCGAACCTCGTCGTCTTCGGCGAGGTGGGACTTGCCGGCGAGGTGCGCCCGGCGCCGCGCGGGCAGGAGCGCCTCAGGGAAGCGGCGAAGCTCGGCTTCGAGAAGGCGATCGTTCCGCGCGCCAACCTGCCGAAAGGAAAGTTCCCGGGCCTCGACGTTCTTCCCGTCGAGCGGGTCGACCAGGCCGTTCAGCTGCTGCGCGAGCTATAGGGCGAGCTGCGCGGCGCGCACTCCGCTGCGCACCGCCGCTTCCAGAGTAGGCGGATAGTCCGGGTCGGTGTAGTCGCCCGCAAGAAAAACGTTTTTCAGGGCCGTTTCCTGCGGCATGCCCTTGAGGCCCGCGACGCAGGCAATCGTCGCGCGCTTTTCCGCGATGACGCGCGACCACAACGGCGCCGGCAGCGCGGGCACGAGGGCAGCAAGCTCCCGATGACAGCGCTCGGCGAGCTCGTCCAGGCCGAGCTGCTGGTGATCGCCCTGCGCGCTGATGACGCACGCGAGGCGCCCGTTCTCGCCGGTGAGCGCGCCGCGATCGAACACCCATTGCACAAGGCCGTCGGCGAGCCCGAGCATCGGGAACCCGAGCTGCACGCTCTGGGCGTACTGCAGGTAGCAGGTGTAGATCGGCTGGTACGCGTAGTCGCGGGCCAGCTCCGGCGCGATGCTCTTCAGCTGGTGGGGCCCCACCGCGACGATGATGCTGTCGTAGGCGGTCAAGTCGGAGAGCGAGCGCACCGTTTCGCCATAGCGCACCTCGCCGCCGCGCGAGCGCACGTACTGCGCCGCCGGCTCGGGGAAGAGCCGGGAGAGGTCGACGCGAGGCAGCAGCAGGTCGCTCGCATCGGCACCCGCGAGAAGCGCGTCGCGCAGCACGTTGAGGAAGCGCTGCGCGGACGCCTGCGCCACGGGCGTATTGAGCGCCGAGACGCATAGCGGCTGCCACAGGTAGCGGGCGAGGGCGCCGTTCTGCCCCTCGC